>ERZ1035070.85-NODE-85-length-29734-cov-11.221268_pt1 | contig 29734 bp, 10 predicted proteins | sample MGYA00520603_ERZ1035070 | MGnify/ENA primary metagenome ERZ1035070 (study PRJEB33766, sample SAMN09781695) | gut metagenome | biome: gut microbiome | host: Homo sapiens | place: Madagascar | study: EMG produced TPA metagenomics assembly of the PRJNA485056 data set... | reverse complement strand
TGCTCCACATCTCTGAGATTGACTGGAAGCGTCTTGAGACAGTTGAAGAGGCTGGCATCAAGGAAGGCGACAAGATCAAGGTGAAGTTGATGGAGATTGATCCTAAGACTGGCAAGTACAAGCTCTCTCACCGTGTGTTGATGGAGAAGCCAGAGGGTTATGTTGAGCGTGAGCGTCGTCCACGTCCTGAGCGTGGTGAGCGTCGTCCTCGCCGTGATGACCGTCATGAGGGTCGTGGTGAGCGTCCAGCTCGTCAGCCACGCCGTTACGAGCATCGTAACGATGAGCAGGCTCCTAAGGATTTCAACGATTCTTTGGACCACAACAATGATTAATCATCTTCAGAAAATGATGGATTAATCATCTTCAGATTCGAATATATCATTTCGAATATATATATAATAAGGTGTATCTCAGCAAATGGGATACACCTTTTATTTTTTAAAACTACAAGGAAATTCCTTAAAAGTTTTAGTGAAAGTTATCGGGGCGTATTGGGCAGATGGTCAGGAATATGTCCTCTTTTTGTCTAAAATATAGTTGCATTCATAGGAATGCAACACCTAAATTATAGGAATGCAACTATTTTGTTGAGGAATGCAACACCTTTTTTCGTTTTTTTTCTCTAAATTTGTCAACCAAACCTATTGATTGAATTTGTTAATGATTCCAGACAGCGTTTTTAAATTACAGTAAAAGAGTGTTTGATTCCAGTCTGAATTTGAATTCCAGTAAGAGTGAATGGTCATGTTCTTTGATATAGGCAAGAGTGAATGATAAAGTTCTTCGATATATATTAATTCTAATAATAGTTTTTATGAAGCATTTTCTACAACAAATGAAAAGAGATGCCCTGGCTCCTCCAAGAAGAGCTTGGGCTATGCGGCATTGGGCATTGAGCCTGCTGCTATTGGTAATGTTACAGTTTGTGGGTTCAACAGCCAAGGCGCAAACGCCTTGGGTGTATGATGTGCATGGACAAAATTTTCCAGGAACGTTGCACGTTTATTTCAATTTCAACTTTTTCTGTTGGGATGGAGATAATGGTGCATACGATGATGAGGTGTGGCTCCAGGTGAACGGTAAAGATGTTATCAATCTTAAAACAGTATGGAGTCTTATTTCGGGTAGTCGTAACAACGAAGATAACCTGAAGAAGAAAAATTATAACTGGGTAGTTGGTACTCCAAAATCTTTTTCCAAAAATGGCTATAGAGGCACGGTCGCTCTCAGTAACATTCGAAATACAGGAGGCAAATGGATGGGTACTACAGTTGATCTTATTCTGGAACGTTGGATTTACAATAATTCAAATGAGATTACGATTCGAGGAAAGTGGAGATATAAGGACAACTCTACCAGTAATGACCTAAAAGTCAAAGTCGGAACATTCAACTTCCCTTCGATGTCTTGGCCTGACATTGATTTTAAGCGTACTGCCAATGGGGTAGTTCAGGCTTATTCCACGAATTTGCTACAAGAAAAATATAATAACTGTGGAGGTAAAGATAAATCGGGTACTTTAAGGTATGCTTATCGTTTCTCGAAGAAATATGAGGGAAACGTAAATTGGCCAAGCGCACCGATCAAGATTGAAACTTATTGGGATAATCTCAATTCTACTCCCAAGAAGGTGAAAACGGATTTTGTGGATTGTACAGAATCTGCAACTTCGGCTTATGTGACAATGAAACTTGACAATTTTGAGGCTCATTGCCTGCATCCTTTTATCACTCGTTTTGCGCCCAATTATAGGTCATATCCTCTTAACGGAAGCCAATGTATAGAGAACAATGTCTATTTTAATAGAAGTTATGAGAGGGACCATTGGGTCAATGGATATCCACGTCCAAAGTCGATTTCTACTTCTACCAATTCCTGGACAAAGAATGTGATCCTCTCTTGGACACCGGAAATTGCTGATCCTAGACATGTGACCACACAGGGTAAATGGGTGGTTTTCCGCAGGAAGAGTGGTTCGAGCACTTATGAAAAATTGAAGGAATTGGCATATATTGACAAGCAGGTATCATATACAGATGAGGATACTAAGGACTACAATACTACTTATTATTATTATGTGGCATTCCAACCGAATGAATGGAATACTTCCATAATGAAGCCAGAGGATGCTACCAATTTGTATAAGAGTACTTATACGTCTATATCAACGAGCAACCCTCTGAAGTCTATATCGGCATCGAATAATTTGGATAATAAAATTACAGTGACTTGTAGTTTCTATTCTTTCGAAAATGCTACGTCTTCTAACCCTTATAAACTTCTGGTTTATCGCCGTGCAAAAGGTACTACGGATTGGGGAGAAGTCTTCCATGAGACAACTATTAGTGACAAGAACGTCACAAGTCATTCCTTTGATGATACCAAAATTGCCAATGCTTGCGTGAAATACCAATATATGATGAAAGTTGCAGCACAAGAAACAACTTTCACAAGTAACATATGTGATGGTGGTATTGATGGAAACTCTGAGGTGACTAGTGTCAATGCAAGCCGTGGAGCTTACAGCGGTACAGTGCGTGTCAACTGGGATGTCAAGCAAGTAGGTACAGATTTGACCTATTTCAATGTGCGCCGTCGCCTCTTAGGAAGCGATGCGGAATATCAAAATATATATACTACTTCTGGTGTGGCTGAGACTTATACATACGAGGATAATTCTGCTCAACCAGGCTCTTACTACCAGTATGAGGTGGAATGTTATCGCAAGTGTAAGGAAACAGGAACTATTAGTCCTGGTGCATCACAAGAAACGGATGGTTTTGCTCTTGCTACGGGAGTTGTCAGCGGTCGTATATCTTATGATACAGGCACGGCAGTGGAAGGTGTGAAAGTGATAGCGGAAGCAAATAATGCTGATGGAGAAAAACTGACGGCATTCCATGCGCTCAGCACTACCAAAGATGTGACCTGTCAGGTGGGTATTGCCAAGCCTAAAGAGACGATGGCATCTTTGTTCGGTAATCCATGGACTGCACAGACGTATATCAAGATAGACCAATTCCCGGAAAATGGTATGCACGTCTTCGCTACCAATTTTTTCTATTTTGCAGTTGGACCTACAGGTGATCTCAGTATAGGACTATCTTATCTTAAAAATAACAATCTAGAGATTGACCGCCGTTATTTGGACAAGAAAATTACAATAGCGACGGGCAAGTTCTATAATGCATCTGTTTCTTTCGATGGAAATGCGACATATACAGTGCGTGTTATAGGGGAAAACGGAAAAATCCAAAGTGCCAAGGTGCAGATTTCAGATCCAAGTGCATATAAGATGGTTGATGCCATTTTGTCTGCAAATAGGGATTACTTGCCTGAATCTGGACTTTGGTATGGAGATAGCAGAGGTGATAACCAAACTTATTCTGGTGTCATCGACGAATGTCGCTTCTGGACAAAGGAATTGGCAGACGACCAAATCAAGAAGAACTATAATCACACGCTGTCGGGCAGTGAAGATGGTCTCTATTTGTATTATAAGTTTGATGAGGGTATTACTAATCAAACCATAGCTTATGACTACTCGAAGACGGGTGGTGTCTCTAATGGTAACCATGGTATCATCAGTAATATGGCTGTTACCGATGACGTGCCTTCTGAGGATCAACTCTCCTTGTCGGCATATACCGACGTGAATGGTAACTATACCATCAGTGGCGTGCCTTTCTCTGGCGATGGTACCAGCTATACTATCCGTCCTTCCAAGGGCGCACATGAGTTCTCTGCTGCCAAGGCAAACCGCTTTGTCAGTGCACAGTCGCTTGTTCACAATGGTGTTGACTTCCAGGATGTCAGTTCATTCCCTGTCAGCGGTGTCGTATATTATCAAGGTACTACAATCCCTGTAGAGGGTGTGCAGTTTGCCGTGGATGGTGTGTCTTGCACCAAGGACGGTGAGTTCATCCAGACCAATGAGAAGGGTGAGTTTACCATCAGCGTGCCTATAGGCAATCACTATATCAGCGCGAGCAAGCTCGGTCATGAGTTCTGCAATGCAGATGGCAAGTCGTATAAGGGTATGGGATATTATCCTAGCCAGAATGAGGAGAGCAACAAGATGGAGACCATCGAGTTCACCAACCCATTATTGTCGGGTCTTACCTTCTACGACACCACGCTTGTACCTATCGTAGGTCGTGTGACGGGTGGTGCGGAAGAGAATGAGAAACCGCTTGGTTTGGGACAGTCAGTCAACAACATTGGTCAGGCTACATTGACCCTGAAGGCTTCTGATACTTATAGTATGAATGTAAGTCTGGAAAAGAATGGACAGGCTTATGAATATGTGACGGCAAAGACCGATAGAGTATTTGCTGTTCCTGCTGATGCTGTTTGTAACTCAACTACTACTGTGGGTTCCGGTTCTGCCGATAAGGCACGTATCATTACCATCAAGACCGACCCTAAGACCGGTGAGTTTGCTGCTATGGTTCCACCGCTTCAATATACTGTGACAGGAATTAAGATTGACAGCAACAGCGATATCAGTTGGAATACGGCTGAAATCATCAATGCTACTGATCCACAGAATACATCTGTCGATTCTATCGAAGTAGAGGATGGCTATAAGAAGTTTGAATATGTAGCATCGCTGAAGAAGAGTTACCGCAGTCCGGCTATCCTGGATGTGGTACAGAAGAATATAGAGGCTGAAGGTGCCTTTGGTGAACCAACCTATGAGCTGGTTGCTGAAGATGGCACCAAGAGATTGATAGAACTATATAATAAGGAGAAAACGTTTACTCTGCCAAAGACTGCAAATGAGGATGCCTATACCTTCGGTTATCCTGTCTTCGTTCAGAGAGGCAACTACGAGTTCGACCTGAGTTTGTATGAAAAGTATTACAACCATGACGCAGATGCTCCTGTCAAGGAGTCAAAGGTGCCATTGGCAAACAATACGGTGAACATCACCAACCAGATGGGATTTGGTACTTCTGTCTATGTCACTGGTGATAAGGACGGTGAGGTATATGAGTCTTCTCAGACTGAAATCGAGCTCGACTCTTTAGGTCATGGAACCTACTCTTGGCAAGCCGGTTCTCCTAATATCCTGACTCCTTACACCCGTACGCTCACGATGAGCTATCCTATAGATGGTGTGGAGAAGAACTGGAGTGGCAACGGATTCCAGGGCATTGTCTTGGGACAGTTGACTTCGGGCAGCAACTTCGTGACCTCTGGTCCTGACGAGGTGATTATGATTCTTCGTGACCCGGCAGGTTCCGGATCAAATGCTTATGTTGAGGAAGGACAGTCCTTCTCTACCACCAAGATGCGTGGTGGAACTATAAAATATGCCAATGAGACGAGCGTCAAGGCAAGCATGGGTTGCGAAACTACCATTACAACCGGTACGGCAGGTATGGGTGCTTTGGTAACTAAAGATACCAAAATAGAAGTGAAGAACGAGTTGGAAGTGGGAGTCAAGATTGACGAAGAGGTGAGAATGGGAAATACCACTGTTCAGACCATTACCACTACCAAGCGTATCTCTACCAGCGATCAGCCGGAGTATGTAGGCGATCAGGGTGACGTCTTCATCGGTTCTTCTGTGAACTACAATTTCGGCAATGCCCGACAGGTAGGTATCTATGCGGCTGATGCTAATAGTGTGCCAGCACTGGAGAAACGCGATGTGATGAGCGTGGGTACTCGTTATGGTACTGAGTTCTCCTATACTCAGAACTATGTGGAGAACGTACTGCTGCCAAACTTCAAGAAGTTGCGTAACTCTTGCTTGGTACATGTGAACAGCTATGATGGCTATGTCAATAACACAGACAAGCCAGTTTATATCACCAAGTTGTCTAATACTGATTCCAGATTAGGCTCCAACAATAGTGATAAGAAAGTTTGGGGAGCCAAGGCTTCCAAGTCTGGTGAACTTAGCGGTGAGTCTTATAAGATGGTCTTGCCAAAGAGTGCATACAATGGTTCTCAATTGAAGGACGACTATGTGGCAAGCGATACCATCGCCTGGTATAATGCGCAGATTTCTGCATGGACACAGGTTTTGGCCAACAATGAGAAGGCAAAGGTGACTGCCATCGAGAATGCTGAGTACAAGCGTACGAACTATTCTTTTGATGCCGGTTCAAGTGTGTCCAGTTCTACCCAATCGGTGAACAGTAAGGATTTCACCGTGGAAAGCGAGACTTCGCTGCTGATTGTAGGTAGTGGAAAACTTGGATTTGCATTTGATGGAAATGGTGTTGAGGTTTTGACAAACGATGAAAAGGGAGGTGGCGCGACAACAAGTGATGGCAGCACCGAGGAGTCTTCTCGTGAAGTGGGCTTCTCGCTTGTAGAGACTGGTGATGCCGATGCACTTTCTATTGATGTCATCGATGCTCCTGATGGATTTGGACCTATCTTCTATACTCGTGCCGGACAAACCAGTTGCCCATACGAGGATGAGGTGAAGACCCAGTATTACAGACCGGGTACTACCATCCAGACAAAGACTGCTCAGGTGGAGCAGCCTCATCTCAGTGCCAAGGAAACTTCTGTGACGGGTGTACCAAGTGGCAAACCTGCTACATTTACCATCTACTTGCAGAATACCAGTGAGGCTGATATCGACAGTTACTTCAACTTGAATGTGGTCGATTCTTCCAATCCAAATGGTGCTGCTGTCAAGATGGACGGTAAGGATGTGACCGCTGGTCGTACCATTCTCGTACCAGCAGGTGAGACTGTAACCAAGACTTTGCAGATTTCACAGACCAATCCTGACATTTATGATTATAAGGATTTGCAGCTTCGTATGTCAAGCACCTGTGATAGCAATATCGAGGAAATCCTGAAACTCAGTGCCTACTTCCAGCAGACGAGCAGTGATGTCTCTCTGAAGTCAGCAGAGAGTGCCATCAATTTGGAGACTGGTACTTCGATGCATCTTACCATCAGCAATTATGATAAGAATGCTCGTGGTATGAAGAGCGTTCGCCTGCAGGTACAGCAGCAGGGCAATCCGCAGTGGCTTACCGTGAAAGAGTGGGTAGTCAGCGAGAAGGAAGCGGCTGCTGATAAGAACAAGGGCTTGTTGCCTGATGAAGGTACATTCAATTATGTATTCAGTATGGCAAACAATGATACTTATCCTGATGGACAATGGAATATCCGTACCATTACGGTGAGCAACTTCGGTGGTGAAGAGGTGACGAAGTCTTCTGAGGTCATTTCCTTCTATAAGGATATGGCTCGCCCACAGGTGATTAGCAATCCTAATCCATCTAATGGCGTACTTACCGCTGACAGCGAAATCTCCTTGACTTTCAACGAGGATATTCGTTCTGGTGCGATGAGCAAGGCTGACAACTTCTCTATCCAGGGAGAATTGAATGATGCACAGGTGGCTCATGATGTGGCTCTGAATCTGACAGGTGGCGAAGGTGCCAAGACCAATGCCAACTTCAATTTAAGCAATAAGTCGTTTGCCGTCAATATGTGGATGCGTTACTCTGCCAAGGGTGAGGTGTTCTCACATGGCACGAAGGCTGGCAGAATGACCGTGAGCGTGGCTGATGATGACAAGATGGTAGTTGATGTCAATGGACAGAAATTTACCAGCGACAATGCTTTCAAGAAGAATACCTGGCAGTTTGTCAGCTTCAGTTATGATGCAGAGAAGCAGACCCTCAATGCCAATTATGCTTATGATGCCTTTGATGTTGTCTTGTTCAACAATTTAAAGGTTGGTGAGTACAAAGGCAATGGTCCTATCACATTGGGTGAGAAGATGCAAGGTCAGATACATGATGTCAGTCTTTGGAATCAGGCTCGTCCTTGGAGTGAGGCTCAGAATGAAATGTACGAGCGGAAGACCCGTTATAGCGATGGTTTGATGGGCTATTGGCGACTGGATGAAGGTCATGGTGGTTTGGCTACCGACTATGCTCGCAGTCGTAATCTCGTTTTGCCTTCTGCTACAGCCTGGTATTTGGCAAGCAAGAATTATGCACTTGCCTTGGACGGAAAGACCGTTGTGGCTGTGGATGCTTCCAAGATTGCCACAACCCATGAGGAAAGCTATTTGGCTGAATTCTGGTTCCGTGCTGAGGAAAAACAGAATGGTAAGGCGAATGTCTTCGGATTCAATAACAAGGATAAGTTCGACATATTTGTTGATGAGGCTGGTTTGCTCAAGATGAATGTGAATGGTGCTGATTATGCAATCGGTTCTGACAAGGTGACTGACAACCAGTGGCACCATGTAGCTGTCAATGTGCTGAAGAGTACATCTGGTTCTGCTACGGTTTATCTCGATGGTGTGGCTAAGAAGCAGATGATGGCTTCTGTTCTTCCTGCCATCCAGACAAGTAAGTTGCTCTTGGGTGGTAAGTATGATGGTGCTCAGGCTACGGATATGCTGAAGGGTGCGATAGATGAAATTCGTATCTGGAAGGGCCGTCGCATGGGTGATGTCATCAAGAACAATATGTATGCCCGTGTCAATAAGGCAAGTGATGGCTTGATAGCTTACTATCCTTTCGAGGAGGGTGGACTTGATGAAGGTAATGCGCCTACCATCCTGGCAACGCTCTCTGACCAGAGTGCTACACAATCTGGGGCAGTTAAGCCTATCAATGTGCCTGTAACTCTTGCGCCAACTTCTGATAATGTACCGGCATTGAAGTCTGTACCTGATAAGCAGAATGTAAGCTTCGAATATGTGGCAAGCGAGCGTAAGATTCTGGTAAATCTCACAGAGCAACCACAACGTATCGAGGGATGCACACTGACTGTAACGGTCAAGAATGTACGTGACAGTCACAACAACTATTCTGAGAATGTGACATGGGATGTCTATGTTCGTCAAAACCAATTGGTATGGAAACAGGATGAAGTAGAGACCGTGAAGCATGGTACAGAAAAGGTGAGCATCGAGGCTGAAATCAATAATAATAGTGGTACTACAGAGTCTTGGACTGTAAGCGGTTTGCCATCTTGGCTCACTCTGGAGAATGAAACGGGCTATCTGCCTGCGCTCTCCAGCAAGAAGTTGACCTTTGCGGTTGATCCTGCTCTTGCCATCGGCAGTCAGGAGGCTACGATTTACCTGACTGGTAACTTGGGCGTACCAGAACCTATGGTTATCAAGGTGAACAGTACGAGTGTGGCTCCAGACTGGAGCGTAAATTCTGCAGATTACGAATTTACGATGAATGTCAATGGTCAGCTTGAAATCAATGGTGAGATGTCACAAGACGTGAATGACATCGTGGCTGCCTTCCGAGGTGACAGATGCGTGGGTGTGGCTAAGCCTGCTTACTTCTCTCGCTATGATGCTTACTATGTGCTCATGAATGTATATGGTAATGCTGAGGACAACGGCAAGGACTTGACCTATAAGGTATTTGAGGCTAAGACGGGTAGAGTTCTTCCGATGGTAGAGGTGAGCATGGACAAGGCGAACATGTTTGTGACCGACAATATCGTTGGTACCATCTCTTCACCTAACGTTTGGAATGCCCAGGAAAAGGTAGAGCAGATCCTGAATCTCAAGAAGGGATGGCAATGGAGCAGCTTCTATGTGAATCCTGATAATGGCAGTGCTGATGAACTTCTCGCTGGCATCAAGAATCAGGTGAACTATATGATCAGTGAAAATGGACAGTGGACTCCTACCAGCAATTCCATCAATGAGGTGGTAGCTGGCGAGATGTACAAAATCCAGGGCAATGCGCCTGTATCTCTGTCTGTTGTCGGTGATGCTATTGATGTTGCCAACGATCCTGTTGTCATCAAACCTAATTGGAACTGGATTGGCTATAAGGCTCCTGGATACGTTTCTATCGGCAATGCGTTTGCTGATCTCGAACCTCAGGAAGGTGATGTTGTCAAGAGTCAGACTGCTTTTGCTTCTTGGAACAGTAGTGAATGGGTAGGCTCTTTGGAGGCTTTGAAGTCGGGCGAGGGTTACTTGTATTATTCTACTCGTAATCAGCAGCAGACTTTCCATTATCCATCTGCAACTTCTTCTGCTGCCAAGGAAACCTCTATGGCTAAGAGCATGAGACTGGGTGGAGATGATGCAGTGAATGAGAAAACTGAGATTGCCCAGATGCATCAAGGCAATATGAACGTCATTGCCCGTGTGGTAGATAAGCATGGTGCTGTCCGTTCGGATGCCGTAGTCAGAGTGATTGATGGTGATGGTGAACTTCGTGCCTTGACTGATGAGGCTCATGCGGATCTTTATTTCATCACGATTGCTGGTGAGAACAGTGGTGCTAACTTGCGCTTCATCGTCAGCGTGGATGGAATGGAACAGGTGATTCCTGGAACCATGTTCTATCGTGACGATGCTATCGTGGGCAGTCTTGACCAACCTCTCGTCATCGATTTGGCTTCTACCACAGGTATTGGCTCTGTCAAGACGGATGAGGATAGTTCAGAAGCAACGTATGACTTGAACGGTAGGCGTGTGGCTAAGCATGCTATCGAGACTGTTGTCATTCGTGGTAACAAGAAATTCGTTCATCTTAACAAGTAAGATTTATGAGAAAATTCTTTTTAATATTATGTCTGGTTTGTGCGGTACAGGGAATGTCCGCACAGACCGACATTCACGACAAGTATTCTTCCAAGTCTGAGGCTTGTGAGGATGGTACTTATCGAAAGTCTGACGGATATAAGAAATTTGGTCAGATTGGTTGGGAGAAGGAGAGCGGCTGGCGCCAAATCCAATATCTTGACCGTTATGAGCGGGAACATCGCATATACAATACCAATTCTTTCTTGTACTGTCAGGTGATGTGGAATGATGTTCTCCTGGATGACTGTGAGATTGTGGCTTTTGATTCGAAGGGCAATGTTGTGGGCAATCAGTGTCCTGAACCTTTTCCGCAGAAAGCAGGCAACCTGCATCACGTGGCCATCATGGCTATCTTTGGGGATACGCCTCAGGAGAAAATTACCTTTAAGGTAATCAAGGGTGCTGGTACGGTTGCGGATCCTGTCAGTGAAAAACAGGCTGAGGAAGTTCATCTGTTTGTTCCTAATGGAACGACGGGACTTGTTGATGCTGATGGGGATGGTCGTCTGGATACCTGGAAGCCTGTTGTGCTCCATGTCAAAGAAACGCCTACTGCTATCAGGGAGGTTTCATCAGACTCAGTGAAAGGTATAAACGACAAGATAGTCTATACTTTATCTGGCCAGCGCATCCACAAGGATGCAGTCTCTCCGGGTACAATCGTATTGGTCAATGGAAAGAGATATTTAGTTAAATAAGTTGTATTCAGATCGTGTGCTTGCCTATGGCAATAAAGTGCCCTCAGTAAGGGCACTTTTGCGCCATAGGCAAGTTTTTTTCCTATCTTAGTCCTTTTTCTTCAACTCGTATAGGCATTTACCCTTCACCCTTCATCTTTTTGCCTGAAACCCCCATAAACACTGGGGTTCTGGAGGTGAAGGGCAAAAATTCACCCTTCACCACCCATCTTTACCCTTCACCGTCTGTCATCTGAATGTTATTTCTGCCTTAATAGAAGCCTGCTTCACTCTTAATAGAAGCTTACTTCACTCTTCATAGAAGCCTACTTCACTCTTCATAGAAGCCTACTTCACTCTTCATAGAAGTCTGCTTCACTTTTCATGGAAAGCCGGAAGATGCTAAAATAAATAACGGGTGGTGAAGAATGGCGAAAATTTTTACAAGATGAAGGGTGATGAAAGGTGGTGAAGGGTGGAAATGAGTAATTGTTTGAGTAACCGTCTGAGTGTCAGTTGTTTATGCGGCAGAGGTGAAGGGTGAGGCGCTTTTATACAAACGAAACGCTTTCTCGCAGGCGAGAAAGCGTTTCTAACTTGTTATATCAAGTGTGCCCACTTGATGTTTTATAACTCATGTCCGAGCCTTTTATTTGAATGGCATAAACCAGTTTTCTGGATTGCTGAGGTCTATGCTGAGATTCTTGAATGCAAGCTTGTCACGAAGCCAGAGTGAACCGTAGTTGGTGCCCCAATAGCTGTCTGTGTTCTTGTGGCGTGCAATGCGGCAGAGGTCGCCATAGCGGGAACCTTCCCAAGCAAGCTCTAATGCCATTTCATCGCAGAGCAGGTCTTCTACACAGTCCTGGTTGATTCTCAAACTGTCTTCTGCTGTTGCATTAGCAGGATAAGCATGGCCCAACTGAGCCAACTTCTTGTCGATCTCATTCTGGAACTGATAACCCGAGCCATTGCCCATGGTAAAGCCAGCACCGCGAGCGTGAATACCCTGATTACCAAAAGAAACACCGTTGGTTTCACTTTCATCATCGAAGACGACACGATTTTCTGGTGTCAGGAATGGCAAGGTGGTCTTGAGGAACTTGATGCCTTCCTGGGTCATATAGGTGGTGTCCTCTTCCAAGGTATGATTCCATCCATCCTTCAATACGGCGAATGCTACATCAGGATGTCCCATACGGTTTACAGCCTCAGCTAACTTCAGATAGATACCTGCTGTTCGGTACAATGTGATATTGGCATTGTAATACTTCAGGATGACCTTAGTCAATTCCACCTGTGTACTAAACTTCACTCTTTCGTATGAACTGTGGTAGCGCATATCACCGATAGAGGCTTTAGCGAAAATCAGGTTCTTGATATTGAATTCAGAACTGCCGTTACCGTTTCCATTTGCATAATAGAAGTCCTGACTGTTGCTCAAATTCAGATAGGCATTGGTTGGTTCAAGAGAAATTTTCTCGTTTACTTCCGTACCATCTGATGAAGTATAGTAATTGTAGCCGAAGAGACCTGGCAAAGCTGTAATCTCACCACGCAACTTATTGGTAGCCATTGCTACGTAAGTATCAGTTTCCAAGTCGCTCATATAGCAGACTTTCCAGTCTGATGTATTGGAAACCGTACAGTAGTATCCCATCTTTAATGAATTAGGGTAGCTATTGTAATCAGGACTGTAGGTCGGTCTTGCCATATAGTTGTTGACCGTCTCTTTGTTCTTCTTCAGGTAGTTGAAGTAGTGCTCAACAGCCTTTGCATAGTTGCCGGATTCCAGATACAGGTCTGCCAAGATCAATCTTACAGGAATCATCATCTTCGCAGTATTGACAGTCTTGTTGTTTCCTGCATCGTTGGTACCTGCCTCGAAGTTACCCCAGTTAGGTACTGGCAGATCTACATACTGCTCCAAGTCTGGAGCCAACTCAGCAGCAATTCCGTAGATATCTTTCTTCTCAGAACTTGCTGCGTTCTCGATGCCGGCGATATCAGTCAACGGCTTGGTATAGAAAGGTACCTTGCCGTAGTTGTGGGTCAACTGGAGATAAGCCCATGCACGGATAGCCTTGGCCTCTGCATACTCCTTCATCGCAACTTCACTGGAACCGGTAATCAGCGTGGTATCACGGTGAGCAATGTAGTAGTTGCAGTTGTTGATGATACGGTAGTAAACGTATGCAGAATCGTACTTGTTGGTGCCGGAGTAATCGAAAGAAGCCAGTTTCTGCAAATCGGTTGAAGCGTCCTTCGTGGTGGTCAATAAGTCACCACGAAGTTCGTTGATAAGCACATTCTGGTCGATGGCCTGCTGTACACCCTTCAATATACCATTGATGTAGAACATGGAGTCCACTTTTTCATCAAGCGATGGATTGGTGATGTAGCGGTTGGATCCATCATCGAACATATCACTGCATGAGTTGAGTGTGATAGCAGCCATGAGTGCTGCAATAAAATATTTAATTTTTATCATTTTTTTATGCTTTGTGATTGTTGTACTTTTATTAGAGGTTGATCTTCACGCCGACAGTGAAGGTGCGACCTTGTGATACGCAACCTGTGTCAATGCCCTGGTAAAGAACTGCATTGGATACAGACATCTCTGGATCTCCGCCAAGATACTTGCTGATGGTGAAGAGGTTGTTTGCCTCTGCCCATACCTGAAGTCCCTGGAGCCAGGAAGAGTTGACTGGTATCTTGTAGTTGATATTGAGGGAGCGGAGCTTCAGGTAGCTGCCATCCTCTATCCATCGGTCGCTGAAGCGTGAGTTGCCCATCTCGTCTCCATAAGAGATGCGAGGCATGTTGGTTACCTGGCCTTCTACTCTCCAGCGGTCTGTCATGGCGCTGGTCTGGTTGTAGAAGTTGTTGCCACCCTCGAGGATGCTGCGCTGATAATTGTAGATATCATTGCCGATAGAGTAACCGAAGATGGCTGATAATGTCAGGTTGCCCCATGTAGCGTGAGCAAAGAAGTTACCATACAACTTAGGGTTTGGATCACCAATGATGGTCTTGTCGCTCTCATTGATGATGCCGTCGCCATTGAGATCTACGAAGTGCATGTCACCTGCCTTGAAATAGCTCTTGGCTCCGGTTTCATCTACCTGGTAGAGATAGCCGTCCTTGCCTGCTGCCTTTGCTTCTGCATCGGTAGAGAATACACCTGCTGTCTTGTAACCGTAGAATACGCCTGCACTGTGATTGACGAGTGTTGCGATGTTCTGGTTGCCGTAGATGCTGGATGTGTAGCCTACTGCTGCATTCTCCTGACCATTCAGGGCAAGGGTTGTGTTGTTAGGAAGCGACTTGATCACGTTCAGATAATGACCGATGCTTGCTCCTAATTCCAGAGTGAACTTGCGGCTGACGATAGGCTTGCCGTTGATGTGTACCTCTACACCCTTGTTGTCCAGACTACCCTCGTTGCTCCAGTAACTCTTCACACCTGCCACAGGAGTGGTGAAGTCCTTCAATGTAAGAAGGTTGGTGGTATGGTTGAAGAAGAAGGTGAAGTCCAAACCTAAACGGTTCTCCAGCCACTGGCTCTCGAAACCTGTATAGAAGCGGCGGGTCTTCTCGTAAGTGATGTTCTCGTTACCGATATTGTTGAGCTGTACGGCTGGAATATTGTTGTGCAGGAATTTCAACACTTCGAAGGATGTGCGGGCAGCCTTGTTGTTGATGTTATCATTTCCTGTCACTTCATAACCAGCGTTGAGGCGCAAGTAGTTGAAGTTCTTGTTCTTTGGAGCCCAGTTCTCATTGGTTACTACCCAACCAGCCTGAATGCTTGGGAAGAAGCCCCATGCCACATCACCGATTCGCAGACTTGTAGCCTTCTTACCGAAGGTACTGCTGCTCTCCATAGAGGCTGCTACCTGCAGGAAGTAGCGGTTGCGATAGTTGTAATCAGCCTGAGCATACCAGGTGAGTGAGGTGTTCTTGTAGTCATTACCTGTGGCATCCTTGAAGTCCATGCTGTTGGATACGTTAGGCAACTTGTCATTACCGGCTGTACTATACTGACCTGTAGGGTTGTTCATCTCATAGTTGTAGCTGAGGTATCTGAAACCACCCATTGCCTTGAGTGAGTGAGCACCGAAGAGGCGTGTGAAGTCCAGACGGGTATCACTCATCAGGGTTTCTTCCTTAGCGAAGATAGAAGCTGACTGCGTCTGAACTCTACCCAAACCTTCTACATAGTAGGTAGGAACACCGCCCTTTGGACGATAGTAACGCTGGGAGTTACGGTTCAGCGTATAGTTGATGTTCTCTCTCAATGTCCATCCACCCTTGAATTCAAACTTAGGAGCCAGACGGATATGGAACATAGAGTTCTCCATACGGTTCTTGTTGTTGCCGCTACCATTTTCCAACAAGGCTGTTGGGTTTGCCAATGAGAGGTTCTGATTCAATGGAGTCAGGAAGTCATCTGCATCTGCCAATGTAGAGGTCAACTCGCGGGTTGTATTGTTGTAGAGGTATGGATTCAGGATAGGAGCCTTGATCAGCGCGAGGAGGGTAGGAGATGTAACGGTACCCTTGCTGAAATCGCTTGGTGCTCCATCGTCGAATACATCACGGCTCAACTTGACATAGTCGATGTCAAACTGGGTTGAGAAGAAATTCTTGATGATGCTCAGGTCACTGTTGAAGCGGATGTTCACACGGTTGAAACCATTCTTCTTCACGGTGCTCTGTCCGTCTGTATAGCCGAGTGAGAGGTTGTACATACCTACCTCGTCACCACCCATCACATTGATGCTGTAGTTCTGGCTCAATGCAGTCTCATATACTTCCTTGCTCCAGTCTGTATTATTATGGTATGTCTTATAATAATAGTTGTTTGGATCTGTGGTCAGGAAGTTGAGAGAACCCTTTTCCAAGAACTTGTCAATCTTAGGATAGGTACTGAGCATTTCGGTAGCGTAGCTCATATACTGGTCTGCATCCATCACCTTTGGCAGGCGTGGCACCAAGTTGACACCCATACCGATGTTGGCATCGATACGTGTAGCGATGGTTCTACCGCGGCGGGTCTCCAGTACGATGACACCATTGGCACCCTTGGCACCATAGATGGCAGTACCATTCTTCAATACGGTAACCTTCTCGATGTCGGCAGGATTGATGTTCAGCAACTGGTTGTTGAACATACCTGTCTGAAGTGAAGTGCCGTCATATTGCATGTCCATAGGCACACCATCCAACACGATGAGAGGCTGGGCGTTGGCATTCAGGGAGTTCAGACCACGGATAAACATGGCAGAACCGATGCCAGGAGCACCTGAGCGCTTCACGGTGCGTACATCAGCACCCAATTTCTCGCCGATGAGGTCTTCTATAGAAGTCTGTGTACTTACCTGTGCTTTCAGGCTTGCCTCGTTGCCCAACTTCGTACCATTGGTGTACATCTCGTTGAACTTGTCGCTGAGCATCTTTGCCTGAATGTTGTTGACACCTGCGATAGATACCTGCTGGCTTGCATATTGTGAGGTAAACAGATAGAGCGAGGTGGTGAAGGTAGGCACCTTGATCGTGAAGGTACCGTCCTCGTTGGTCATGGCAGCATAGCGAGCATTTCCAAGTGCCTGGATCTGCACACCGCTAAGAGGCTTGCCGGTGGCGGCATCGTAGATGGTACCAGATACCTCTTTCATCGGATAGTTTGGCTGCTTTTTGTTTACCGTTTCCTTCGCTCTCTTTTCGGCGTTGTCGGTCGTCTCTTGGGCATTGATTTCAGCAGCTACTGCCATCAAGCCCATTATAGCCAATATTCTGAAATTTATCATTGTCTTCAATTGTTGAGTTCGTGTTATTAATAGGTGTATGAATTGAGATCCCAGAAGATTTCTGGCATTTCATCTTTATATTCTTCACCACTTTCTCCGTTCAATGCTTTCTGAGCCTGATAGTACTTCACGGCTTCCATAGGAACTAATGTGATGCCTGCGATGCGCAGTACTGCACTCTGGTTTTTGACTGCTCGGTCTCCACTACGTATGTTGAATACTGGATATGCTACAGGGTCTGTGAAGTTGCTCAGGTTGCGGTAGCAGAATGATGGATTGAATACACCCATGAATTTGCTCACAATCTTGGATTTCTCGTTCGTACCATAGTCGAATACTACTGATGCTTGGTTGGAAGAAACGTTGAAGTCTTTCTTCAATGGTACAGGAGAAAATCTGGTCAGTGTTCCACCCGCAGCATCGTTCTGGAACGAACGTACCTGGAGCTTCTGTGAGGTTACCTCTGCTTCTTCATTGGTGATGTTGGCAGGAATCATCGTCAGATATACGGCGTATGGAGTGTACCACATTTCTGGAATATAGAAGTAAACCTCTGGCACTGCACCCAGGTTGGATGTTACCTCATAATATTGGCTGGCGTGCATGGATCCTTCTACATTCTTGTTTCTGTTGTCGCTGCTTACAGCTACGTTCTGGTTGATGGATACTTTATCCACTGCTGCCTGGAAATTACCGTTCTGTGCTCTCAGGTGGATGATAGGGCACCAACTGTCCCAAGGTTTTACGCGGAGTGAGTCTGTAATCCATGCGTTACCGTTGCTCATCACTTTCTTCTCTGCATTCACAAACAGATCCTTGGCATCATAGACCAAACGGCTGTTCTCACTGTTGTAGTTCAAGGTGTTGCAGATCACGTCGCCTGTTGTACTCTTGATAGAGTCTGTTGCTCCTGTAGGAATATCACCCTTCTGGAAAGCAGGGTTGATGGTGTGACTGTAAATCAGAGGTCTCAGGATAGATGTTGTAGTATATAATTCTGTCAGACTATCTGCATCTAAGGTTACGGCACCAGCCTGATTGTATTCCAATACGCCTGTCTTATCGTTGTTCTTTACGGTGAAAGGCTTGATGGATTTCGGATACTTATAGTAGGACTTCACCTTTTCATAAGCAGTTGCCCATGCCTTGTCTGTAGGAACAATCATGGTATAGGTACTGTCCTCTGTGGTCAGTTTGGAGTTCAGGTAGTTGAACATCTTGTTGCTCTCTACATATACGGTATCAAGATAGGTCATTGCTCCATCCTTGATAGGACCCTCGATACTGTTCTCCTTGTCGATTTCGCGCTTCATGGCACTCTTGTAGAGCTGGGCAAGACTGGTTGTGTTCTCATTGCGCAGGAACTCTTCATAGAAGTTAGGGCGGAAGTCCATGTAACTGCTCATCAGATGTATGATACCGTTCTTGCCTAACATGTTGGTGCTGTCGATTGCGATATTGCCCAATGTATAGCGTCCATTGCCTTGGAATGCCATTACCTTCTTGTTGAGCAGGTGGACACGTTCATTGATCTCACCAGTAGCTCTATGGTAACCGCGGGCGATATGGTTGTTGAGGAATTCTGCCTTCAGCAAGCTGTCGCTCATGGCATTGTATTTCTCAAAGTCGAAAGCGTCGTTGCTTGGTGCCCATACGGTGTAGCTTTGGTTGGTGGACAAAGCCTTGTCGTAACCTACCTTTTCCATCAGTGCTGCAAAGTTGCTGAGCTTTGGGTTGTTGCTGATTTGCTCCCACAGTGTCTTGTCTGATGCACCGGAGTCGTCAGTAGTTACGTCATAATGGTCATCCCAGTCGGTGCAGCTCTGGAAACCCAAAGCTGCTACTGCTGTCATTATTATATATTTTACTTTCATATCTTTTGTATTTCTATGTTTGTTTTCTTGTTAGAATACATTCACTTTTTAGAATACATCCTCTGTCAGAGTAGGGTGGTTATACACGCTTACTGGAACTATTTCGATGTAGTCAAGCTCAAACTCAGCTTCTGTATTCTCTGGCATGGCTGTCTTGCAGCGGAACCAGTTGTCCTCACCTTGTTTGAAGAACTGTTTGGTTACGACACGGCGAATATGTGGCTGACGGCTGATGTTCGTACGGGCTGTACCCTCAGCTCCCTTCTTGTAATTACTGAAGTAGTTAGGACCTCTCATCCATCCACGGTTATGCATTGACTTGTCGGTCGCTGCACCTAAGTCGCCGTCCTTGTCTGGGTCTGTCCAGCCGATGGTAGTTGACTCGATGCCCTCTCGCTGGTCGAGTGGAATATCGCAGGTAGTCATCTTGGAACGGTCTGAAGAGTGACCCAAAGAGAACTGTACCATCGTACGGTGTCCGGTGATTACATAGCCGAAGCGCAATTCGTAGGTACCGTCTTTTGGAACTGGTGGCAACTTGATGGCAAAGTCGTAGGCTCCTCTTACGAACAACTCGTCGCCCTGATAGTCCAACCAGCAATCCCAGTCTTTGATAAAACCGTTGTTACCGGTCTTTGCTTCGTCCTTGGTCAGATAATATACACGGGATGACTCACCGTTGTAGATAACCATGTTCTCAAAATAACCTTCTGGGATACGGATGGCACCAATCTTGCGGTCGTTGCGACCGTATCTTGAAGAAAGCTCCTGATATGAATAACCTCTGATCTGATTGGTCATACTTTCATCAAACAATGACATGAACTCGAAACGCATACGCTCGTTGAGTACATTGTTTGGTACTTTTTTCTCGTAGCGTAGAATGCCATTGATAGGATGAATCCAGCCATTGGAAGCCTGGCGGGAGAGTGCTGAACCGCCAGCTACTTGGATACCATCTTCTACAGGCGTATTTGCAGTTTTATATGCATCCTTAGAGTTGGCACCCGGTGTGCTGGTCAATGTAGGATTGTTCAATACACGGTTGATCCAGATTGAACTGACGGCACCGTTTTCCTTTACACCTGTCAGCTTGAACATGGTGTATGGCAATAAGGTACGTACATATTCATATACATCTGCATATTCCAACTCGTTGTATGAGTAAACCAACTTATCCATAGAAAGTGAATATTTCAGGATATGATAGCGGAGGAACATGTTCAAAGTATTCCACTGATTGGTATAGTCGGTACCTGTGCTGATCTTGATTTCCGGATGATCTTCCAAGTAGCTGTACCAGGAAGCGCAATCCTTGTACCACTCGTTAGCCTTGGCTGCCAACTCTTTCCAGTTGGTAATACCTTTATTCTGGAGTACCTTGTCGGTCTCTGCAAATACGGTGAATCCCACCTTGCAGGTTGTAGGATACTCTGCAAAAGGATATTTGGTTTCTGGATCGATGGTAAACCAGTTGATACCGTTGGTACGGATATGCTCCTTCAACACCTCATCCAGACCCGTCTGCTTCAAGGCATCGCACCAGATACTATAGATACCCATGTTCTCCATTTCGTCTATAATATAATTGGTAGAGCGGTAGAAGAGTTTGTCGATGGTATGAACCACACCGTTTTCCACCTCGTGGTCTTTGTTGATGATCTTGGTGGTTCCATCGATGGTGATGTCGTCACCTACACGCTTTGGTGAGTGAGTGTTACCGCCCATCATGGTGATGTCTGAACCTGCCAGCAGATCATTGCTTGTCTTCTTCAGACCCGTAAGGTGTGCCTCTACGATATCTTTGCAGAGTGAGTCACGTTTCTCGGATTTCCAAAGGCGATCTATCGTGTTTTCCTTACTTACATCATCACCCGTATAGAGTCCATTGTGATTTGCAGACTTTTTATCTTCCCACAATTCTTGGATATATTCTTTTACCGCCTCGTTGGTTGGAGCGAAGCAGGTATAGGTTCCGTATGCAGACAAGCGGTCTGACAAACCAGCATACTCTGTTATCTTTGCGAAATCCGAAAGAGTGGAATCGCTTCGCAAGTAGTCGGTGATGGTTTCACCGGTGAAAGTATAGAGGTTGCTTTCATCTATTTGCTCGGAGCATGAAGTGAAGGCGAGTGCACCGAATGCTACACCTGCTACCATGCCACCTATCTTATGAATGAACTTTGTCATAAAGCTATACTTAATTATGAATTTCTTGAATGTTATTCTTCTGTTCTCTCAGAACTTTGTGTCTCTACCCAAACAGGATTCTGGTGAATCAGCTTGTTGGTCTTGGTCTCACTGTTCAGGATAGGCCAGTAGAGATGTCCCTCGTTTTTAAACTTGTATAGGTTTGTACTATATTTGGTAGCGAGGATGTCCTTGAAATTGTTGCCCTTGTTGGCAAGACTTGGCAGATTACTGCCGTTAGGATCTATCTCGTAGAGCGTCTTGGTAGGATCTACACCTGTCATGTGACGGTAGCAGTAGCGTACCAGGTCAAACCAGCGCTTACCTTCATAGCAGAGCTCGCGTCCTCTTTCCTGGAGGCAAAGCAATTCCATCTTGTCTGCCTTGTTGTAGTTGTCTTGATAAACCAAGGTGTCCTTGAGTGCCGTCGTACTGATAGAACGCTGGTTCACAGCCTGGATCAGGGCAAATGGATTCTTCAGTTTGTTGGTTTCTGTACCTGCTAATTGAATCTGAGCCTCTGCCTTCATCAGCATGACGTCTGTGATGCGGTAGATAATCCAGTTCTGGTCGAACTTGTCGAAGTCACGGAGTGGTTGGATATAGATACTACCTTTCTTTCGGGTTGGAATGTCGTAAATGGCATTTTCTTTGTTCATCATCTTCTTCACCTCATAAGAAGAGTAGTTGTCATCATTCACACCATAGCTGCTGTTGTAGAAGCGGTAGTCGTTTTCAGACTGGAAGTATGTTGCCGTAGAAGCACTCTTGGTTGCTGGAGATGGATTGTCGCCGATGGCACCACCCACTGTAGATGTACCTACCATCATACCGTAGCCAGACTCCTGCTTCTCCCACTTTAAGTAACTCTTGCACAGTAGGGTGTTTGAGTTCTTCTCTCCGTCAAACTGAAGTTCGAGGACGCTTTCAGAGGAGTTACCTCTTACGAAGTTATAGTAGTCAGCCCACAGACCTTTATATAAGTAGTACTGCTGTCTGCTGTTGCGGTAAACTGACTCCTGGCTGGTGCCCTTGATGTTAGCCTCGAAATAGTTTCTGTGGGAGTTGATGACCTTGTCAGCATGGTCAATACATGCCTGATAATACTCTTGGCTCTTGGCAGCATCTGTACCGCTCCAGAGAGAAGCTCTCCAGAGATATACGTCTGCGAGAATGGCATTGATGGCATCCTTGCTGAGGAAACCGGTTGTTCGCCAGTCGTCCTCTCCGAAGATACCGTAATTGTAGCAACCCTTCTCTGCTTCTTTCAGGTCTTCGATACAGAGCTGGAGGGTAGAATCTGGTGCCAGCTGGCCGTCCAACTTCATGTCGTCTGTATTTTCGTATGCCTTTGTCACGTAAGGAATATCGCGGAAGGCACGAACCAGATAGAAGTGGCAGAGGGCACGCAAACCTAACATCTGGGCACGGGCTGTCTGGTAGTCACCCTCGGTGAACTCAGGGTCTTTCTCCATCACCTCTGGGGCATGAGCCAATACGATGTTACAGGTATTGATGACATTATAGAAACATGCCCATGAGTTGTAACCGCTACTTGGGTATAAATCTCCTTTGGAAATATCATCCAATGTAGTGTTTTTCAGTGAAGGATGTTTCTTCAACTCGTCTGAGCGGTAGTCACCCCACATAATCATTCTTTCTATGATTCCTCCATTAATCATGGCGGTGTAAGCGCCAGTTACCACCTGTGTGACATCATCTTTGGTCTGCCAGAAGTTCTCGCCGATTGTCTTGTCGGTAGGATAGATGGTCAGGAAGTCATTGCATGAGCTAAGCGACAGCATACCTAAGGCTGCGACGGCAAAACTCTTGACGATATTGTTTATTTTATTTTTCATTGTTAGTCTCTGTTTTTGTGTTGGATTAAATTCCGATTCTCATGCGGAGGGTGAACGATTTGCTTCGTGGTGTCTGTGAACTGTCTGAAGCAAAGTTCCAACCATTGTTTGCATGCTCTGGGTCTGTACCGCTATATTTGCTCCAAACGAAGATGTTCTGACCGCTCAAGTCGAATCGCAAGGTATTCAGACCTACGCTCTTGAGGAACTTCTTTGGAACATCGTAGCTCAGACTGACGTAGCTGAAACGCAGGAATGAGGCATCCTCCACGTAGCGGTCGCTACCGAGCCAGTTGTAACCGTAGTTGTAGAGTGCGCGTGGAATTTCTGTCATGTCACCGTTCTTGCGCCAGCGCCAGTTCACAGCTGTACTCTGGTTGGTGGTGTCATACATCTTTTCTACTCCCATTCGTGCGAAGTTTACAACCTTGAAACCGGTACGGTAAACGAAGTTGGTACGCAATGACCAGTTGCCATAACGGAAGGTGAAACCGAAACCTCCTGAGAACTTAGGATTTGAGTTGCCTAAATAAACCATATCCAATGAATTGATGGTACCGTCGTGGTTGACATCTTCGTAAATCACATCACCACCGTCAAACTTGTAGGTCTCACCACCGTCCTTGGAGTTGTAGGTCATGCGCAAAGGCTTTCCGTCGGCACCTGTAATCACCTTGCCGTCTCTGTTCAGGGCGATAGGAGCTGTCTTGCCGGCTGGCAGGAAGCGGTTGTTGAGGTAATCCACGAGGTCGTTGTTGTCTCTGATCATGATCTTCTCGTTGCCCTCCATGACATAACCCTGGCGACGTAAGTTCTCCAGATAGTCATAGGAGTACTGATATACGCCCTTGTGGCGCAAACCGAAGATAGAACCTAAGGCATTACCCACCTGGATACGCTTGAAGTACTTACCGCGGCTATCTGCAGACCAGTCCTCGTTGATACCATCGAGTACGGTCTGGTCCATCTCTGTAATCTTGTTGAAGTTCTGTGCCACGTTGAAGCTGGCATCCATTGAGAATTTACCTGCCTTGATGAACTTCTTGGCGGTGATGTTGAATTCCCAACCCTTGTTCTCCATAGAACCGATGTTCTTCCATGCCAAAGTGGTATAACCGGTCTGTGAAGAAATGGCAACACCTGGGTTCAGCAAGTCTTTCGTCTTCTTATAATAGTAGTTGAAGTCAGCCTCAATCATGTCGTCGAAGAGTCCTAAATTGGCACCTAAGTTCCATGAGGTGGTCTTCTCCCATTTCAGGTCGCTGAGCTGCAGTCCATCTACACGGGTAGAAGGAAGCAGGGTATTGCCGTTACCATACTGGCTGCCGGCTGCATATTTCGCATACTGCAGATACTCGCTGCTTGGAGTTCTACCGTTCACACCCCATGATGGGCGGAATGCCAACATAGAGAGCACCTTGCGAGACCATTTCATCCAAGGCTCGTCGCTGATGTTCCAGCGGACTGACATACCTGGGAAGTAACCCCACTTATTATTGTCGCCGAAACGGGTAGTACCGTCGGCACGTACTGTAAAGTCGGCATTGTAACGACCCTTGTAAGACAAGTGTGTAGAGAATACGCCTGCCATGCTGCGCCACTCACCATTGCTGGTTGACATGTTGGAGATTTCGGCAGGAAGGGTAGGAGACTGCGCACCCAATGGCAACTTGCGCTCACTTACGTTCTGACCATAGCTGGTACCAGAAGTCAACTCCCAACGACCCAACATCATCCAGGCTATATCTTCATTCTTGAACTTAGGAGTGAAGATCAACTGGTGACGGGTCTGGAACTGGAATGAGTTGTAGTCATCCATTGTATAGAGGTTGTAGCTATTATCCTTCCAACCATTTGTGCTCAACGAACCTGGGCAATAGGTAGGATTACTCTTGGAGAAGATATCCAGATAAACCTGACCCTCGTAGTCGAGACGGGTCTTATGATCGTCATTGCCTAAGAAATAGTAGTTGATACGGAAGTCTGGAGTGATACGGTAGGTACTCTCGTTGTTCCATGCCAAGTTGGCGATAGCCACAGGGTTACCGATATCGCGTACAGACTTCAGCTGGAGAGAAGAAGTACCGCTGATAGATGAACCATATTCGTCCTTTTCTGCTGAAGGCAGCATGATGTAGTACTCGTTGGTGTCGATGCCGTTACCATCCTCACGGTAGATACTCATGTTAGGAGCCATAGAGAGCGCCTTACCCAAAATGTTGGCATAGCTCTTCTGGTTCTTGGTGTATGTCAGTGGAAACTCGGTGGTGAACTTCAGTTTGTCACTCACGTAGTATTCCAAGTTCAAACGGGTAGAGAAACGGTTCAATACCTGCTTGATGATGGTACCGGTCTGATGGTCATAGTTGGCAGAGATACGGAATACAGCCTTTTCACCACCACCCGAGATGGTGAGTCCGTGGCTCTGGTTCCAACCGGTCTGAGTTACTGCCTTCACCCAGTCTGTATTGTCGTTCCAGTTGTTGTACTCAGCCCAACTCTTGTTGTAGTTCAACTCATTGATGTTGGTGGTAGCAGAAGGATTCTGTGTAGGGTTGTAGAGTTCCTCCTTCATCAGCATGGTATATTCATCACCCGAGAGGAGGTTGTAACCCTTAGGCTGCCAGTTGCCCTGAAGTGAGAAGTTGTAGTCGATACGGATCTTACCGCGCTTACCGCGCTTGGTCTTGATACTGATGACACCATTGGCACCACGGGCACCCCAGATAGCGGTAGCAGCGGCATCCTTCATGATGTCGATGCTCTCGATATCGTTCACGTTGATGGAAAGCAAAGAACTGTAGGTCTCCTCTGTTGCGGTTGACCAGTCTGTATCCTTGGCATCTGGCACGTCCATGATGTTGCCGTTGACAACGATCAGAGGTTCTGAAGAACCGTTGATGGTGGTTACACCACGCATACGCATGGTAGTACCGGCACCGAGGTTACCGGAGTTGGCTACGATGTCGAGACCGGCAATCTGACCCTGCAATGCCTCATCGGCACTGGTGAAGGCAAGACCATCCACGATTTCCATGTTCATGGTCTGGGTAGCAACAGATACCTCGTCCTTAGGGATGCTCAAACCATCACCGCGGAAACGCTGCTTGGCAGTTACGGTGACTGTTCCCAACTCGTTGGCGTCCTTGAGCTGTACCTGGAAATTGGTCTGCGAACCGATGACCTGTGAAAAGGTCTTGTATCCTACGTAGCTGACAACTAACTTATTCTTCGGGTTCTTGATAGCTAACTGGAAGTTACCATTCACGTCGGTAATCGTAGCGTTCACGTTACGGTTGTTGGCATCTTTCTCTATCACATTACAGCCGATGACAGGACCGAACTCATCAGATACGGTACCTGAGATACGGTGGTCTTGAGCAGAGATTGTCATAGCGCTGCATAAGGCACCTACGGTTATGTATGTTCTTATATTGTTCATTGTGTTATAAGCTTGGTTGTGAAATTATTTGTAGAACTTGATTCCATGCTTCTGTGCATAGTATAGGTTCTTGAGATTCTTCAGGCGTGCCTGGTTGGCTTCAGGGGTATTGCTGGCGAAACCGTCGTCGTAACGTTTGCTCCTGCTGAAGCAGAGAGGCTTTGAAATCTCATGGATGGCTGTGAATGAGGATGTTTCTATAGCACCACTCTTGAAGATGTAGTCACGAGCCATGAAGTTGACCAACTTGTCGCCATTTGCATTGATGATGACTGGGTCACCGCCTTCGTCAGTTACATACAACTTGCCGCTGCCGCCCTTGACTTTGAGTCGTTTGTAGGCAGAACCGATGGTGCAGGAGGTCATGTATGATCTGTTGCCGTTTTCTACTTCCTGTGCATCTCCGTAGTCGATGGTGTTGTCGGCATAGAGTGCGAAGTCCTGGAAGTGATAGCGGATGAAGTTTCGGATAGCTTCAGCCATCTTCAGTGCCTTTGCCTTGGCATTCTCGTCATTTGCTGAAGCATTGTCCATCACTTCCTGTACCTGCTCCCAGGTTGGGAGACCTTGTTCGAATGCCAGGTCCATGGCTTTATTGTCTGGTGCATACAGCGTGTAGTTGTAGGTGTTGTAGAAGTTGACGTTCTGGTCGAGACAGTCGTACTTCTTGTTTTCTGTTGTATTGTTGGCAAAGACATCGCTGAATACGGTAAACTGCTTCTGCTCGTCTGTCTTCATGCCGATACTGGTCAGCAGATTGCTCAGATTGGCTGGTGTACACAGATCCAGGAATTTAGAGAATTGGCTGTTGTCGTTGAGGCAACCATATACACTGGTCTGAGGTGCCTGGATGAGGTGGTCGATGACAAATGCCTTACCATTGCTGTAGCTGGTAGCTTCCTTGATTTCTGAAACCGGATAGCTGTAGTTGCTGCCTGCAATACCATTGATCTGTCCACCGCTTACTACGTTTCCGCCGATGTGACCTCCGTGGATGGCAATCTCACCGCCATGTTTGGTCTTGTAGTATTTATTGGTTACACCTATGTTGTCCTTGGAAACGGACTGTGAAAGTGATACGGTATGATAGTTCAGAATGTCAATCAGGCGATCGGTAACAGCGCCCAACTGAACGATTGTAGAGTCAGAACTGATAGAACCTGTAGCAGGGTTGTATTTGAACGCAGATACGGAGATATTCTTGTCCTTATGCACATCTTTATAATAGAAGTGGAGTACGCGAGGACCATCCTTGTAGTTCTTACCTAATGATACTGGATCTACATAATACATGTCGAAAGCAGTATTGTTTGGCAGGAACATCGCATAGTTGGCTGAGCTGGCACGCAGGTAGGCATAGTAGTTTACCTTCAGCATGTCCTTGTCCTGGATAGCCCAGTTGATCACACCTAAGTCTCTTGCCTTGCGGAGCAATGCCGGTGTAGATACGATATTATATGAAATAGGTGGAATCACTCGGTTGAGCATGTAGATGGCACCATTGTTGGCGATACGTACATCGTAGGCATTCTCTTTCTTGATGACATCTTTCAATGTGAGTCCGATTGGGTCACTCGCCTCGTCCATGATGGTACCGAACTTGCTTGGTACTGACTGTACGAAGGATGCGTTCATCATATTGTTGACGAATGAGCGGATGATGTTAGCAGGAATACTGTCTAAGTTCTCGCCGAAATTCTCCTTGGTGAGAGGCTTCTTGGCATAAAGTCCAAGAATGTTGTAACCACCATTGGATGGATTGAGGAAATAGTCTTCTACTGCTTCATCATCAGGAACGAACATCGCACCCATATCGGCGAGCATCGTGCCGTATGTGCTGTAATACTGGTTCCATCCCGGGTCGAAGTTGAGAAGCATATCCTGTGCCAATGCCACCTGCTTTGGATCTCTCTGAAGAGCAACTGCTCCCTGAGAACGCTCGCTGAAATAGCGCCACTGGAAAATGGAGTCAATCATTGGCTTGCCATTGAGGAGGGCATTGTCATTATAGTTTAATGTGGTCTGGGCATCATAGTATGGAGCACAGAAACGGTCGAGCATGCGGTTGAACCACTTGGTATCCTTGCTCTCTCTGATCATCTGTGCCATGTTGCCTGGAGGTACGATGACACCGTCAGTCTGGTTTACATAACCGTTCTGACAGGTTACGTCCTTAGCTATAATCTTGTTCTTGAAGATAAAGGTACCACCCGACTCGTATGGTCTTCCTGTGATGGCAGCAAAGTCTTCGCTGTTGATACCATTGTTGAGCATCTGCTCCTGGGTAAAGTGAACCATCATAGGACGGGTGTTGTCCATTACTACGTCGATTCCACCTTTTATATATGGAGTCCAATAAGAGTTGTTGGCTGGCAACTCAGAAGCCCATACATGATAGATGGTGTCGGTAGCGTTGGCAGAGGTCTGGTGTTTCATGGCAATGCCTCGGGTAACAGAACTGTTGGAACTTTCCACATTGGAAAGCATTTCCGTCAGGATGGCATTGTCAAGGATAGAAGTGTAGAACAGTTGTTTCTTCATGGACTCTGTCAAGTCTTCATACGACTTGGCGTTCCATTTGTTGTTCTTGAAGAACTCGTTGAATGCAGAGTCGTTAGCTGCAAACACAGTCTTTGAACCTGTTTTTGACATGACCTCCTTGTATCCAAGGTCATCAATCAGGCGAAGATAGGTTTTGAATGTACCATGAAGACTACTGGCTTCACTTGGATTTTCCAGCTCTTCATAGATACTCTTACCCAAATTCGTCGGGATGTTGCCCTTGTCGTCGAGGTCGTAAGAGTCAGTACATGCATAGAAGCCTGAGATGGCTAATGTAGCGCATATACCGAGCATCGCATGACGCGATTGATTGATAAAGCGGTTGCTCATATTTTTGTTATTTTGTTGTTTAGAAGTTTCGATGTATCTGATGTGTAGATTTCTCCTTTTAACAGTTATTTGCCATCTTAAACGAATTTTGACCTACAAATAAAGCCCGTAAATCGTGCTTATGTAGGCAGAAAATACCACTCTTTACCGGATTTTGGTATAGGCTCAGTTTCATTTTGATTGAATCAAATTTTGTTGTTAGGATACTTTCGTTAGTTATTTTGGGTGCAAAGATAACAATACTTTAAATAAATAATGCTATTTTTGTTGAAAAATATCTCTGCGTTAACTAAGATTAACTAAGTGCTTGTGCGCCTATCGGATTTTTTTTGCTAAACTTATGGAGCGATAAGTGTTGAATTTACGCTATTATATAATGTGTGCTATTGTTTTTTTGTATTTTACACACCTATTTTGGTT
>ERZ1035070.84-NODE-84-length-29749-cov-11.569913_pt1 | contig 29749 bp, 27 predicted proteins | sample MGYA00520603_ERZ1035070 | MGnify/ENA primary metagenome ERZ1035070 (study PRJEB33766, sample SAMN09781695) | gut metagenome | biome: gut microbiome | host: Homo sapiens | place: Madagascar | study: EMG produced TPA metagenomics assembly of the PRJNA485056 data set... | reverse complement strand
CAGTGGTCTGAATAAGGAGTTTCTGATTTTTTTGTTCTTTCTCGCTCTCAGCGGCTCGTTCTGGTTGATGATGTCGCTCAATGAGACACTGGAGAGAGAATTTGATATTCCTGTGCGCCTTACTGGGGTGCCTCGTAATGCCGTTATCACGGGTGAACTTCCTGATACCGTGCATATTACCGTGAGAGATAAGGGCTTTACTTTGGTTACTTATGCTTATGGTAGGGGATTCCGTCCCTTGACTTTCAAGTTTGCTACCTATGCAGATGATGATGCCGGTAGAGGTGAAATTCCGTTGGCGGAAGTGCAGAGACAAGTCCTGTCGCAGCTTTATGGTTCGAGCAAGATGCTCTCCTTGAAGCCAGGCCAGTTTGATTTCTACTTCACGTATGGTTCTTCCAAGAAGGTGCCAGTCGTCTTCAAGGGAAAGATTACTACCAATAAGAGCTATTATTTGGCTCATACCGAGTTCTTGCCTTCTGTGGTTACGGTATATGCCAACAAGCGCCAACTCGATCAGCTCACAGCTGTGGAGATAGAGCCATTCAATCTGCGCAATCTGCAAGATACTATACATCGCAATGTGTATATCCAAAAGATTCGTGGCGTGAAGATTGTACCTTCCATGGTACGCTTGGCTGTATATCCCGATGTCTTGACCGAAGAGACGGTAGATGTGCCTGTAACGGCTATCAATATGCCCGATAATATGGTGCTGCGCACTTTCCCTTCACGTGTCAGCGTGAGGTTTACGGTGGGAGCCAGCCTCTTCCGTACCATCAAGCCTAGCCAGTTTAAGGTGGTGGTGGACTACAATGATTTGGCCAACAATCCTTCCGATAAGTGTACGCTTCAGTTGAGGAGCGTTCCGCGAACGGTGAGCAAGGCTAGGTTAGACATTGAGACAGTAGATTATCTGCTGGAGCAGCAATAGAGGTTGTGTTGTAATAACAGAAGTATCTATTGTTGCTGCAGTAGATAGTAAGTGGTTTGATAATGATATGAAGATAGCGATAACAGGAGGCATAGGTAGTGGCAAGAGCTATGTGTGCCGAGAATTGGAACGACATGGCATCATGGTCTATGACTGCGATGCTGGTGCCAAGCGATTGATGCGCTCTGATGCAGCATTGCAGGAGCAGCTCATACAGTTGGTAGGCAATGATGTGTATCAAGATGGTGTGTTGCAGAAGCCTGTGCTGGCAAAGTTTCTCTTATCTAGCGAGGCTAATAAGCAGGCGGTCAATGACGTGGTGCATCCTGCCGTGGCTCGTGACTTTGAGCAGAGCGACTGCGACTGGCTGGAGAGTGCCATCCTCTTTGATAGTGGATTCCATCGTCGCACCCATTTCGATTTTGTGGTTTGTGTCACAGCTCCGGTCTCCGTTCGTTTGGATCGTATCATGCAGCGCGACCATATCTCTCGTGAGAAAGCCCAGCAGTGGGTGGATGCCGTGATGCCGCAGGAGCAAATTGTATCCCTCTCCGATTATGAAATCGTGAATGATGGAGTGAGGAGCATAGAGCAGCAGGTAAAGGAATTGCTGAAGCAAATATGTCGTTAATAATAGAAGGCGATAGAATTACTTAAGAATATAAATAATAATAAATAAAGGACAACTAAAGAAAATGGAAACTATTCTTTCAATTGCAGGCAAGCCAGGCCTTTATAAACTGGTTTCTAGAGGTAACAGAAATCTCATTGTGGAAACTCTCGATGAGACTCACAAGCGTATCCCAGCATTCGCTACCGATCGCGTAACAAGTCTTGGTGACATCGCTATGTATACAGACGCTGACGAGGTGCCATTGTGGGAGGTTCTCGATAGCGTTAGCAAGAAGGAAGAGGGCAAGGTGAGTGCTTTCAACTACAAGAAGGCGCCTGCTGATGAGCTCCACGCTTACTTCGCTGAGGTATTGCCTAACTACGATCGTGATCGTGTACACGATAGCGACATCAAGAAGTTGCTCCAGTGGTACAACATCTTGGCTAAGTATGGCATCACCGACTTCAAGTCTACTCTTGCACCTACAGAGGGTGACAATGTAGATGATCGTCAGGATTAATAAAAAATAACGACCTCAATGCATTATGCATTGAGGTCGTTTTCGTTTTTAATAACTCTAATATATTTTTTAGTCCACTGTATAGAGGAATCGCTTGATGCTCTTCTTTGGAGTCTTCTCGAATTCCTCTTCGTGTATTCTGATTTCTGATACCTTGCTGTAGGCTGGTATCATGGTGTTCAGTTCCTGGCGGTTCTGCTCCATGATTTCCTCCAGTTCCTTCTTACCGAGGTTCAAGGTCTGGGCTTCGTCGTAGTCTGGATGAACCAGGCCGATGAGCTTGTCACCCTTCTGAACCACTACACTTTCTGCTACGAGAGCCAGAGAGTTGAGTTTGTCCTCTATTTCCTCAGGATAGATGTTCTGTCCGTTGGCACCGAGCAGCATGTTCTTGCTGCGGCCCTTTATAAAGACATTGCCATCGCCATCCATTGTGCCGAGGTCGCCGGTGTGATACCAGCCGTTCTCGTCGATGGTCGCCTTGGTTGCCTCCTCGTTCTTGTAGTAACCCAACATCACGTTAGGACCCTTGGCAAGAATCTCGCCTGGCACATTCTCTGGGTCTGGGCTGTCGATGCGTACCATCATGTGGAGGGCTGCCTTGCCGCAAGAGCCAGGTACGAAGTTCTTGTAATCCTCGTAGCAGATGATAGGTGCACACTCGGTGGCGCCATAGCCCACGGTATACTTGAAACCCACATTGTGAAGGAAGGTTTCTACCTCCTGGTTGAAGGCTGCACCACCGATGATGACCTCATAGAAGTTGCCACCAAAGGCATTAGTTACCTGCTCGCAAATCTTCTCTTTCACCTTCTTGCTAATCACTGGCATGTGGAGCAACATGCGCATACGGTTGTTCTGTATCTTAGGGAATACCTTCTTGCGGATTATCTTTTCGATGACCAGTGGTACTGCGATGATGACCGCAGGCTTGATTCTACCGAATGCCTCTGCGATGATGGCTGGGCTAGGGATGCGGGTGAGATAATATACGTGGCAGCCCTTGATGAACTCGAAGATAAACTCGAATGCCATGCCATACATGTGAGCCATTGGCAGGATACTGATCACTGGGGCACCAGCCTTGATCTGCTTGCCCAGTACATCCTCGGCAAAGTCGGCGTTGCCCCAAAGTGCGCGGTATGGCACCATGACTCCCTTGGAGAAACCGGTGGTACCGCTGGTATAGTTGATCATAGCCAACTCATTAGGGTTCTGCTCGATGTAGTAGTTGATGTGCTCCTTGCGGAAGTACTTAGGATACTTCACGCCAAACATCTCATTGAGGTGCTCGCGGGCATAAGTCAACTTATCTGTGCGAGATACCACGAGCGAGTAGTCTGGGATATAGATAATACCCTCCAGTCCTGGCATCTTGGTGGCATCTACCTGAGTAGCCACTACATCGCCCACGAAGAGCAACTTGGCGTCGCTGTGGTTCACGATGTTGTGTATCTGGTCTGGCATAAACTCGTGCAGGATAGGCACAGCGATGGCACCGTATGTGAGAGTAGCGAGGAAAGCCACTGCCCAGTTGGCGCTGTTTCTGCCGCAAAGTGCTATCTTGTCGCCCTTTACTACGCCAGAATTTTCAAACATGATGTGTAGCTTCTCTATCTTTCTGGCTACGTCATGATACTGCAAGGTAGCTCCCTTGTAGTCGGTTAGGGCATCCATGTCCCAGTGGTCGATGATGCTCTTCTGTATGAGTGCATTAAAGCTTGGTATCTCCATAATTATATTGCGTTTTGATACAGATATCTCTTAATTGATTTCTTGGCCGTTTTCTCAAACTCCTTGTCGTGCAACTGGATGCGTGATACTTTGGCGAATGATGGTATCATGGCGTTGAGTTCCTTGCGGTTCTGCTCCATGATGTTGTTGATGTCTTCTTCAGTGAATCCCAGTGTGTGGGCTTCTTCCATGTCTGGATGTACGAGTGCCACGAGCTTGTCGTCCTTCTGTAGGAGGATGCTCTCGCTCACCATGGCCATCGAGTTGAGCTTGTCTTCTATTTCCTCAGGATAGATGTTCTGTCCGTTAGGTCCCAGCAGCATGTTTTTGCTGCGTCCCTTCACATAGAAATGGCCGTCTGGGCTCATGGTGGCTAGGTCGCCTGTGTGGAACCATCCGTCTGGGTCGATGACAGCACTTGTGGCTTCTTCGTTCTTGTAGTAGCCCTTCATCGTGTTGATGCCTTTGCATACCAGTTCGCCTGGTATCTTCATAGGGTCGTTGCTCAGCACCTTTACCTCCATGTGTTTCACGGCGACGCCGCAACTTGCAGCCTCATATTCGTCTTGGTTGGCGAAGGTGATGAATGGTGCCGTCTCGGTGGTTCCGTATGCCATGGCGATAGGGAAGTCGATGCTCAGGAAGAAGTTCTCTATCTCCTTGTTGAGCGGTGCACCACCCACTACGATTTCATAGGCATTGCCACCAAACTCCTTCATCACGAAGTCACATATCTTCTCCTTGATGCGCTTGTTGATGACCGGCATGTTCATGAGCAGGCGCACACGGTTGGTCTGGATGAGAGGGAATATCTTCTTTCTCACGATCTTCTCTACGACGAGTGGCACGGCGAAGATGATGCTTGGCTTGATTTCCGTGAATGCCTGTGCTATCAGCGATGGACTTGGCAGGCGGGTCAGGAAGAAGATGTGGTTGCCCTGCACCATATTGAATATCAAGTCTGCCATCAGTCCATACATGTGTGCCATAGGCAGGGATGCCAGGATGTTGCAGTTCTTGCTAATCTTGGGCGCTATGCGATCGAGCATATAGTCCAGGTTGCCCCATAAGGCACGATATGGCAGCATCACACCCTTGGAGAATCCTGTGGTGCCGCTGGTGTAGTTGATCATCGCCAGTTCCTCAGGGGCGTCCACGTGATAGTGTACGTGCTCGGGTCTGAAATATTTTGGATATTTGTGGCCAAACATTGCATTGAGATTCTCTCGCGCATAAGTAAGTTTCTCTGAGCGTGAGATGACGAGTGAATTGTCTGGCAGATAGATGATGCCCTCTAATGATGGCATCTCATCGGGTGTTATCTCTGTAGCTACCACGTCGCCCACGAAGAGCAGCTTGCTCTCGCTGTGGTTTACGATGTTGTGAATCTGTTCGGGCTTAAATTCGTTTTGTATAGGTACGACGATAGCGCCGTAAGTAATAATGGCCAGGAAGGCTACTGCCCACTGACTACTATTTCTTCCGCACACAGCTATCTTGTCGCCCTTCTTCACGTCGCTGTTTTCGAACAGGATGTGGAGCTTCTCAATCTTTCTTGCTACATCGTGATACTGCAATGTGGCACCCTTGTAATCTGTCAGGGCATCCAAGTGCCAGTTCTTGATGATGCTTTGCTCAATATACGAGTTAAAACTTGGTATTGAATTCATTGCACAGTTTTCAAAATTTTGTGCAAAGGTACAGAAAATTGTGCACACTACAAAATAAAATGTGCACTATTTTCAAAAACTAAGTAAAATATTTTAGTTTTATCCCATTATTACCACAAAATGGGCAATAATGGGATAAAATAGGACATTAATTGCGAACTCATCTCTTCTTGGAGATGGGCTTATTCATATCTCATCGACTTGGCTGGATGGATATGTGATATCAGGTAGCTTGGTGCTACGAGCATGAATACGCTGATGATGAGAGTAGCCACATTGAGCGCTACGATGAAGAGCCAATTGAACTCTACTGGCACGGTGCTCACGTAGTATGTCTGCGCGTCGAGCTTCACCAGTCCTGTCCAGTTTTGCAGGGCTAGGATGCCGAGACCTATGATGTTGCCCAGCACCATACCCTTGCCGATGATGAATACGGCAAACCAGAGGAAGGTGTGGCGGATGGTCTTGTTGCGTGCGCCGAGTGCCTTCATCACGCCTATCATCGACGTGCGTTCCAGGATGATGATGAGCAGACCGCTAATCATGGTTACGCCTGCCACGATGAGCATCAGTCCCAGGATGATCCATACGTTGAGGTCCATCAGGCTGAGCCATTGGAATATCTGTGGGTTCAGGTCCTTGATGGTGGCACTGCTGTAGGTCTCGCCATAGTGGTCGCAGGTGCGGTTCACCTTATTTATTATATAGTCTTCCGTCTCGTTGAGCTTGTTGAAGTCCTTCACGGTCAGTTCGGCTCCGCTTGCCTGGTCTTCCATCCATCCGTTCAGTTTCACGGCGGTGTAGAGGTCGGTATATACCATCAACTCATCATATTTCTTCAGGTTGGTCTGATAGATGCCCTTGATGGTGAATCGGCGCATGCGCACTCCGTTGTCGTCGATGAAGTAGGCGAAGATGCGCTCTCCGTTCTTCAGCTTCAGCTTGTCTGCCATCAGTTGGGAGATGAGTATCTGGTTGTGGCTTGCCTTGTCATCAAACTTCGGTATGCTTCCTTCCACCATGTTCTGGTGGATGAAGGTGGAGTCGAAGTCAGGTCCCACGCCCTTGAACACTACGCCCAGGAAGTCGCTGTCGGTCTTCAGAATACCCTCTTTCATGGCAAATCGCTGCACATGCTTCACGCCGGGTATCTTCTTGAGCACGTTGACCATCGAGTCGTCCATCACCACGGGATATTGGTTCTGCTGTTGCAGGGTCATGAAGTCAGCTACCTGTATATGGCTGCCGAATCCTATCACCTTGTCACGGATGGTATGCTTGAAGCCCAGCACCACGCTCACCGACATGATCATGATGGCGAGTCCGATGGCAACGCCAGCGGTGGCTATATGAATAGCAGGGCGAGAAACTTTATGTTTATCGCCCTGGTCGCTATATAATCTCTTTGCTATAAATAGAGGAAAATTCATATTTACATTGAACTTTGAACTTTGAACTTTGAACTTTATGATTAGCTTAGACTATTGAATTCTTCACTCATCACTCTTCGTTCTTCACTTCCTTACAGTCCTTCGTCTTCCACTCTGCCTGGGTATGCCTCCAGTGCCTTGCTCAGCACCACGAGCGCACGCTCCAGGTCGTGCTTCTTCAATACGTAAGCCACACGTACCTGGTTTCTGCCGGCACCTGGGGTGGTATAGAAGCCTGAGGCTGGGGCCATCATCACGGTCTCGCCCTCGTAGTTGAATTCCTCCAAGCACCAACGGCAGAACTTGTCTGAGTCGTCGATAGGCAACTTGGCTACGGTGTAGAAGGCTCCCATTGGGATAGGTGAATATACGCCAGGTATGCGGTTCAGTCCATCAATCAGGCACTTACGGCGCTCCACATACTCATCGTATACATCGCGATAGTATTCCTCAGGGGCATCCAGTGACGCCTCTGCCACAATCTGACCTATCAATGGAGGAGAGAGGCGAGCCTGACAGAACTTCATCACAGCCTTTCTGATCTCTGGATTCTTGGTAATCAATGCGCCTACACGGATGCCACACTCGCTGTATCGCTTGGATACAGAGTCGATGAGGATGGTGTTCTGCTCGATGCCTTCCAAGTGCATGGCGCTGATGTAAGGGCTGCCCGTGTAGATGTACTCACGATATACCTCGTCGGAGAAGAGGTAGAGGTCGTACTTCTTCACCAAGTCGCGAATCTGGTTCATCTCTCTGCGGGTGTAGAGGTAGCCCGTAGGGTTGTTAGGGTTGCAGATCAAGATGGCACGGGTGCGCTCATTAATCAGCTCCTCAAACTTCTCTACCTTAGGCAAAGAAAAACCTTCCTCGATAGTGGTGGCGATGGTACGAATCTTGGCACCCGCCGAGATGGCGAACGCCATATAGTTAGCGTAAGCTGGTTCTGGCACGATGATCTCGTCGCCAGGGTTGAGGCAGCTCATAAATGAGAAGAGCACAGCCTCAGAACCTCCCGATGTGATGATGATGTCATCGGCTGTTACGTTGATGTTGAATTTCTTATAGTAATCTACGAGTTTCTCGCGATAGCTGAGATAACCTTGGCTTGGAGAATACTCCAAGATGGTGCGATCGATGTGCTTGAGCGCATCGAGACCACACTGAGGAGTAGGCAGGTCAGGCTGACCGATATTGAGGTGATATACCTTTACTCCACGCTTTTTTGCTGCGGCAGCCAGAGGAGCCAACTTTCTGATAGGTGACTCTGGCATTTCGATACCGCGTACAGATATTTCTGGCATCTTTCTTTTTTCTTTCTATTAATTATCCAAGTCGAGAAGAGCCTGCTTCAAGAGATACCTGAAAAGCCTACTTCTCGCTAATCGCCTGCAAAGTTAAGAAAATTACTTGAAAATAGAGAATAGATTTGGCATATTTTTTATTTTTTGATAAAAATCTCGCTTTTCTGTTGTTCTTCTGCATTCTTTTTTATAACTTTGCATCACAATTCCGCTCTTGGGGCGGATGGTTGTAAATTTTGAAAAAGTAAAACTAATTAAAATATAAAAGAGGAATAAAGAATTATGAGAAGTAGAACTAGCACTTGGTTTGAGACCAAAGTAAAATATCAGAAGACGATGGAAGATGGCTCTGAGAAGGTGGTATCTGAGGCTTACGTAGTAGATGCCCTCAGCTTTACCGAGGCAGAGAGTGCCATCATCGACGAGATGTCTGTCTATGTAAGTGGCGATATGAAGGTGAGTGGCATCAGCAAGGCTGGCTATGGCGAGATCTTCTTTAGCGACGTGGACGATGACGACAAGTGGTACAAGGCCAAATTGCAGTTCATCACCATCGATGAGAAGACCGAGAAGGAGAAGCGCTCTAATGTAACTTACCTGGTTCAGGCTAAGTCATTGGCTCGTGCGCTCCGCTACATCGACGAGGTGATGGGCAAGACTATGATTGATTATGATACCATTGGTCTTAACGAGACCAAGTTGATGGATGTATTCGAGCACCATGCTCCTGGCGACAAGAAGGAAGAGAAGAACGACGTGCCAGAGTACGAGCAGCAGAATGCAGAGCAGAAGCCTGCTGAGTAGAAAGGGTATAACTATGTATGATGTAAAAGGAAATCTTCATAAAGTCTTGGGCAACTTGCCGGCTGGGGTTCGCCTCGTAGCCATCAGCAAGTTTCATCCCAATGAGTATATTGAGGCTGCTTATGCCGAGGGTCAGCGCATCTTCGGCGAGAGCCATGAGCAGGAACTCTCCAAGAAGGTGGAGTCGCTGCCCAAGGACATCGAGTGGCACTTTATCGGTCATCTCCAGACCAACAAGGTGAAGTATATCGCCCCTTACATCTCCATGATAGAGTCGGTGGATAGCCTCAAGCTCCTCCAGGAGATCAATAAGCAGGCTGCCAAGCACGACCGTGTGGTAAAAGTGCTCTTGGAGCTTCACTTGGCTGAGGAGGATACCAAGTCGGGCTTGTCGCTCTCGGCTTGCCGTGAGCTCTTGGAGGCTGGCGAATGGCGTGAGATGCAGCATGTGCAGATATGCGGCTTGATGATGATGGCATCCAATACGGATGATGAGCAGCAGATAGCCCAGGAGTTTCAGGCTGCCTATGATTTCTTTGGCGAGATCAAGGCTCAGTACTTTGCTGATGATGAGGCTTTCTGTGAGCGCAGTTGGGGTATGAGCCACGACTATCAGATTGCCATTCAGCACGGCAGCACCATGGTGCGAGTGGGAACTACCATTTTCGGTCCAAGAATATATTAGGATATAGAATATAAAAATAGTACGAGGATGTATTTCCAACTACTACGAGGATGTATTTCCAACTACTACGAGGATGAAAATAAAAAAACATCGGGATGTAATTTTGCTTACGTCCCGATGTTTTTTTTGCCCTCAGAGTTAGCTGGCTAGAAGATGATTTTCTTGCCCTTGTTGGTGATATAGAGATGGCCCTTTAGTGGGGTCAGCACTCTGACGCCTTCCAGGGTGAAGTACGCTGTAGGCTTGCTCTGGGAATTGTCGATGATGGCCTCTTGAATGCCAGTGGCGCTGAAGTCCTTCAGGTAGTCGAAGGTTACCATTCCCGTCTCCTCATCCTTCACGATGTTGTAGAGTGGGCGAGTGGTCAGGGTGCTGTGGTTCAGCTGCACGCTGGTGAGGCTATTCACCTCATATTCTGTGGCGGAGCCTTTCTTGTACATAGGGAATGGGTCGTTCTCTAGGCTAAGCGTGTAAACATCATAGGTATAGGTCCCGTTGTCTCTTACATTGGCACTATTGATGACCAGGCCATCAGCAGGCACAATCATCACTCTTGGCTTACCTACCGTGTCGTTAGGATTGTCCCCCAACCTGACGTATGCTTTGTCAGCGTAGTCTATGCGCCAAACCAACATTCCATACCCGAAGGCTTCTTTATACCATTTTTCGTTTCTGATATTTTGCAAGAGCAGGTATTCGCCGTCAGTCTCTGCCTCTATCTTCAGGGCTTCTGATGCGATGTCGTATGGCTTTAGCGTAATCTGCTGTGGCTCTGTGCTAGAGAGAGTTGTGGGCTGTACCCATTCCATCATGCTCTTTTCCCATGGAGAGTATGGGATTGGGCAGTAACCATTCTGTTGATAGCAGCCCATATCCATCAGGTCCCAGTATTCTGGACTTTGGTTGTTGGCTGTTGCGGACAAGTTATATTTATCTGTCGGATAGAGATCTGGCAATCCGAGTGTATGGGAGAACTCGTGGCAGAAGAGGCCGATTCCATTAATCTTGATAGATTTGTCTTTTGGTGTGCCATTGAGCTCGTTGTTGATGCCGAAGCGACTCACATGTACGTCATCAAAAGTACCGATACTAGCCGTACCAGACTTAGGCCAGAGACAGTCGGATGAATTGCCTCCTATGCTCTCCGAATATCCTGCATAGATGAAGTATACTAGGTCTACGTATTTGTCGCCATTGCTGTCATAATCGGCAAAGTTCAATTTGCTGTCCATGAGTTGGCAAGCCTCTTTCATCATATCTACGAAGTGCAGGTCGGCACCGTCCCTTGCTGATCCGTTCCCTCCATAGTAGGCTGAGTTTTTGCTCACGGTCACTGGCCCCACGATGTCAAACTGTGGGGTGAACTGACCATGGCTCATATCCGTGAAGTATTGTTTCACGGAACCATAGTTGAGGTGCTCCTCCTTTTGTGAGAAAATACTCTTGTCGGCTTTTGGCATCGCTTCGCCTGCCTTGCCGTTCAGATAGTGATTGAAGGTAGCCACTGGGTCGCTGCTCTTAAACTTCACGTCCTGGAATTGTACCAAGATGACCAGTGCCTTTGGACTGCCCTTGTGAGGAAAGTAGGCTGGCAAGATGCTACCGATGCTTGATGCTCTCGATGCTCCGAAAGTTGCTGTCGTGGTTTGCTGCATTCTGGCTTGGGCGGCAGAAAACTCATTTTCCAGTTCTTCTTGGCTCGTCATTTGATACTTGCCGTTGGTTGCCTCTCGCAGCGGGGTGCCGTCGAGCAGGGTGTAGTAGTGGAAGTTCTCGTCGCCATGCAGAGTGGCGGATACGATGGTTCCATCCACCAGTTGCAACTGGCAGATGCCTTGCTTGGCTCTCACTGCAAACAGGCTGGTTGCAGCTAACAGCAAGAGGGTTATACTAAGGAATAGTTTCTTCATACTTTTATTTTATGTAGGAATTTGTGATTAGCTTCTGCCATAATTAGGAGCATCCCAATGGCTTATTTCTTGTTGATATTATTTATAATAATATTGTCCTTTCTTCTGGGTTTGATGTCCGAACTCGATGGCGTGGTGCGGACAGTGGTGATAGCAACTGAAGCAGGTGAGGCAGTCCTTGTGGTGTAGCCACTCTGGATATTTGCCGTGACCGCCCTTGATGTCTCCCACCGGACATACATTGGCGCAGATGCCGCACTTTACGCAGCGGTCCTTCTCCACATGGAATCGCTTGTCGGTGATGAGCACATGCTCGAAGAATCCACCCACCACCTTGGTGAAGAACCAGGGGATGGGACCTTTCACCAGTCGGTTGACGCCCTCTTTCCTGTTGAACACCTCTTCGCAGATGATGGCTAGTTCCTGAGCAGCCTCTTCCTTCTTGCGGATTTCATTCTCCTTGGTGTCCACGTCCATGAAAGGCAAGCCGATGTATGATTCTGGCATGATGAGCGAGTAGGAAGACTTTACTTCCGTGATGCCCAGTGCCTGGAGCGATGGATTCTGGAGGATGGTGGCATTGAGGTTGTCGATGGTAAGGGCGATGGTGTCGCCTGCCGTGCAAACGCAATATGCAAAAGGAGGCTTCTGCTTGGCATCTTTGTCAGTAGCTGCCTTATCCGATGCGTCTTCTTTTTGGATCTTCACCCGCTTGATGAACTCCCTTACCAGCCTCGGCACTCTCCAGCCATGTACGGGGAAAACAAAACCGAGCCGTTCATCCTCCTTGAGAATAAACGGCTCAGCTATATCATGACTTGAGTCGTCTGTCCTCATATAGGGGGCGATGGCTATCAAGTCCTCATGTGTAGCGGCCGCCAACTTGGCTGCTGCCCATTTCGTATTTCCAGTGCCTGAGAAATAGAAAATCATGCTTCTCTTATATATGTAATAATGTGTAGCTTGATTTTTCCTTACTTCTTCTCGTTCATCACACCCTCGATGTAGATGCGTGACATCTCCACATTACCATTGGTGCGCACGGTGATGCTCTTCTTGAAGTGACCAGGGAACATGCCCTTGCCATTGTAGGTTACATTGATCTGTCCCTTCTGTCCTGGAGCGATAGGCTGCTTGGTGTAAGAAGGCACGGTGCAACCGCAGCTGGCGATGGCCTGATTGATGATCAATGGCTTGTTGCCCACATTGGTAAATGTGAAAGTGGCCTTCTGCACAGGGGCGCTCTCATCGAAAGTGCCAAAGTCGTGAACCACCTTGTCAAACTTGATTTCAGCCTGGGCTGATGCTGTGGCTACCATGGCTACGAGCATAGTCAGCGCCAATATGATTCTTTTCATCTTCATTTCCTTTCTTTATTATAAACTCTATAATTTGTTCTTTTTTATCAAATTTGATGCAAAAGTACATATAAAGTTTATTATATCACTACTTTTTTACATTATTTTATATAATTCTTAAGAAATTTACCAGTCAGGCTCTCTTTGCAGGCTGCTACTTGCTCTGGGGTGCCCGCTATGACGAGGTTGCCGCCTCGGTCGCCGCCCTCTGGTCCGAGGTCGATGATGTGGTCGGCGCACTTGATTACGTCCAGGTTGTGCTCGATGACTACCAGCGAGTGCCCTCGCTCTATCAGGGCGTTGAAGGCATGGAGCAAGCGCTTGATGTCGTGGAAGTGCAGACCTGTGGTTGGCTCGTCGAAGATGAAGAGCGTAGGCTCCCGCTCCTCCTTGCCTATGAAGTAGGCTAGCTTTACGCGCTGGTTCTCACCGCCTGAGAGGGTGCTGGAGTTCTGCCCCAGCTTGATGTAGCCCAGACCTACGTCCTGCAATGGGCGTAGGCGGCTCACGATGACTCGGCAACTGTCGAAGTCGCCCTCGTTGTGCTGCAATTTCTCATCGCTGAAGAATTCTATCGCCTCGTTCACGGTCATGTTGAGCACATCGTTGATGTCCTTTCCGCCGTAGCGCACCTCCAGTATGTCGTGCTTGAATCGCTTGCCCTTGCATGCCTCGCAGGTCAGGGTGAGGTCTGCCATGAATTGCATCTCGATGGTCACATAGCCCGCTCCCTTGCACTCCTCGCATCTTCCGCCCTCGGCATTGAATGAGAAGTAGGCTGAGGTGTAGCCCATCTGCTTGGCTAGAGGCTGGTTGGCAAAGAGGGTGCGGATGGCATCGTATGCCTTCAGATAGGTGGCAGGGTTGCTGCGGGTGCTCTTGCCGATAGGGTTCTGGTCCACAAACTCGATGTGCTTGATGGCGTCCAGGTCGCCCTCCATGCCGGCATATTCGCCCGGTGCATCTGCCACGAGGTCGAGTCTTCGGCGGATGGCAGGGTGGAGAATGCCCTTGATGAGCGAACTCTTGCCCGAACCTGATACGCCCGTGATCACTGTGAATATATTGAGCGGTATCTTCACGTCGATGCCTCGCAGGTTGTTCATTCTGGCGCCCTTGATCTCGATGAATTGGTTCCAGGCCCTGTGGCTCGTTGGATAAGGTATCTCCTCCTGGTGGGTGAGATATTTGATGGTGTAGCTCTCGGGATATTTCTCCAGGAGCGCCTTTTGCTCGGCAGGGTCGGTGGTGCTGTATTCGGAGGCAGGTCCGGCATATACCAGTCTGCCGCCCAGTCGTCCGGCGTCAGGACCGATGTCGATGAGATAGTCGGCGGCACGCATGATTTCCTCGTCGTGCTCCACTACCACCACGGTGTTGCCCAGCTGTTGCAGCTCTCTCAGCACCTTGATGAGGCGGTCGGTGTCGCGGCTGTGCAGACCGATGCTTGGCTCGTCGAGGATGTATACGCTGCCCACGAGCGATGAGCCGAGGCTGGTGGTCAGGTTGATGCGCTGACTCTCACCGCCGGATAGACTATTGGAGAGGCGGTTGAGCGTGAGATAGCCCAAGCCCACGTCTAGCAGGAATTGCAGACGGTTGGTGATCTCGGCTAGCAGACGCTTGCTGATCTCCTTCTCGTGGTCGGAGAGTTCCAACTGCTTGAACCACTGGCTCAAGTTGGCTACCGACATCTCCACCAGTTCGGTGATGCTCTTGCCGCCTATCTTCACATAGTTGGCTTCCTTCTTCAGTCGGGTGCCGTGGCAGTCAGGGCAGAGGGTCTTGCCTCTGAATCGGCTCAGCATCACTCGGTATTGTATCTTGTACTGGTTCTCCTTCACCATACGGAAGAATTCGTCGATGCTCACTCTCTCGTGTGGGTCCAGGTCTTTCTCGGATGGCAGTCCGTGCCAGAGCCAGTCTTTCTCCTTCTGTGTCAGCTCATAGTAAGGCTTGAAGATAGGGAAGTGGTAAGGTTCGGCTCTGCGGATGAATTCCTTGAGCCACATGCCCATCTTCTCTCCTCGCCAGCACACCACGCAACCATCGTACAAGCTGAGCGAGGTGTTGGGGATCACCAGTTTCTCGTCGATGCCTATCACGCTGCCAAATCCCTCGCAGGTAGGGCAGGCGCCCAGGGGCGAGTTGAAGGCAAACATATTGTCGGATGGCTCCTCAAACTGGATGCCGTCTGCCTCAAATCGGGTAGAGAAGTCGTAGCTGATGTTGCTGGGCAGGAATACCAGTCGGCAGGCACCATCGCCCTCATAGAAGGCAGTCTCGGCAGAATCCATCAGTCGGCTGATGTCGTCCTTCTCCTCGCTTACCGACGATCGGTCGATGACGAGGTAGATGTCCTCGCCCTTCTGCTGCATCATCTCCTTGAGCTGGTCGCCCGATGCCTCCAAGAGGTCCTTGTCTGCTTGCTCCAGAAAGTCCTCAATGCGCACAAACTCGCCTTTCTCCATGATGCGTGCGTATCCCTCCTGGATGTACATCTCCAGTTGCTTGCTGAGACTGCGCCCTTCGATGACGTGGATGGGGGCTAGGATGACAAACTTGGTACCCTGTGAGTATTGGCGGGTGCAGGCAAGGATGTCCTCGGTGGTATGTCGCTTCACCTCCTGTCCGCTGATGGGCGAGTAGGTCTTGCCGATGCGAGCGAAGAGCAGTCGCAGATACTCATAGATTTCGGTGCTGGTGCCCACGGTGGAACGAGGGTTGCGGGAAATCACCTTCTGCTCGATGGCGATGGCAGGTGGCAACCCCTTGATGAAGTCGCACTCCGGCTTGCTCATTCTGCCCAGGAACTGGCGGGCGTAAGAGGAGAGTGACTCCACGTAGCGGCGCTGTCCCTCGGCATATAATGTGTCAAAAGCCAATGAAGATTTGCCCGACCCGGAGACACCCGTGATGGCAACGAATTTGCCCTGTGGTATCTTCACGTCGATATTCTTCAGGTTGTTGGCTCTTGCTCCTTTTATCTCAATATACTTATCTGTAGTCATATTTCTTAAGAAAAAACTCCTAACTCCAAACTCCTAACTCCTAACTCCTAACTCCTAACTCCAAACTCCTAACTCCAAACTCCAAACTCCTAACTACTCATGGTGGTAGGGTTCACCTTTTATAATAGTGCATGCGCGATAGAGCGCCTCGGTGAAGATGAGGCGCACCATCTGGTGGGAGAAGGTCATCTTGGAGAGGGATATCTTCTCGTTGGCACGGCTGTATACGGCATCGGAGAATCCGTAGGGGCCGCCGATGACGAAGATGAGTCGGCGAGCCGTGGCCTGCTTGCGCTCCAGCCACTTGGCATACTCTATGCTTCGGAACTCCTGTCCGTGCTCATCCAGCAGCACCACGGTGTCGGAGGGCTGAATCAGCTTGAGTATCAGTTCTCCCTCACGCTCCTTCTGTTGCTGTTCGCTGAGGCTCTTGGTGTTCTTGAGCTCCGGTATCGTGGTGATATGGAAGGGCATGTAGTGGGTGATGCGCTCGGCATAGTCCTTGATGCCCGCCACGAAGTGCTTGTTGACGGTCTTTCCGACCAATATCAGTTCTGTCTTCATGCTTTCTCGTCCCTATAGTATCCTGTGCCTATGCGCTTTGGGTTCTTGGGAAACCAGCCTTTCTCGCAGCGGTGGCGCTGCTCAAAGAGCTCACCGATGCTCCATAGGCTGCTAGCGCCCACCACACCGTGGAGGGCAGAGATGAGTACGTTCTCTATGATAAAGGCGGCGGCGATGGTACCGATGCCCACTACCAGGAATACCCACCAATACTTGGTGCCCGTGTAATACTCCGTCTTCAATACGATAGGGTGGAACAATCCTATCACCAAGAAAGTGCAAACGGCAATGATGATGCCTGTGAAATGTAATTCCATATTCTTTATTCTGATATTTTATTGCTAAATACTAGTCTTATTTTCTTTACATGTTCGTTTCAAGATGCAAAAATACAAAAAAAACTTCAAACTTGCTTTGTTTCTCGAAATTTTTATATATCTTTGTACGCAAAAAGAGAAATAGGGTGCTGTTTTCGGACACACCTATCTTTTATAGCAATTATTAATAACAAAATAAAATCAAACTATGGCTAACAATGCAGAATTGATTAAGCAGTGTGAAGAAAGAGCACAGCAGTGGCTCACACCTGCTTTTGACGAAGAAACACGTAAGGAAGTACAGGCAATGCTCGATGCTGAGGATAAGTCAGCCCTCGTAGATGCCTTCTATCAGAACTTGGAGTTCGGTACAGGTGGTTTGCGCGGCATCATGGGCGCAGGTACCAACCGCATGAACAAGTATATCGTTGGTATGGCTACTCAGGGCTTCGCCAACTACATCCTCAAGGCTTTCCCAGGCCAGGACAATCTCTCTGTAGTGGTAGGTCACGACTGCCGCAACAACTCTCGCCTCTTCGCTGAGACCGTTGCCGCTATCTTCTCTGCCAATGGCATCAAGGCTTATCTCTTCGAGGGTCTTCGCCCTACACCAGAGATTTCTTTCGCCATCCGTCAGCTCGGCGCCAAGGCTGGTGTCAACGTTACCGCTTCTCACAACCCTAAGGAGTACAATGGCTACAAGGCTTACTGGGAGGATGGTGCTCAGGTTTTGGCTCCTCATGATACTGGTATCATCGACGAGGTGAACAAGGTGAAGATCGAGGACGTGAAGTTTGAGGCTAACTGGGACAAGATCCAGATCATCGGTGGTGAGATGGACTATGACTACATGACGGCCGTTCACTCTGCTATGATCGACCAGGATGTCATCAATCGTCAGAAGGACCTCAACATTGTTTACTCAGCTATGCACGGTACAGGTCGTGTCATCGTACCTCTCTGCCTCCGTTCTTGGGGCTTCCAGAACATCAACGTGGTTCCTGAGCAGATGGTAGTGGATGGTAACTTCCCAACTGTAGTATCTCCTAACCCTGAGAATGCTGAGGCTATGACTCTCGGTATGAAGCTCGGTACTAAGTTGAACGCCGACCTCGTAGTGGCTACCGACCCAGACGCTGACCGCCTGGCTATCGTTTGCCGTGACGACAAGGGCGAGTGGATGATCATCAATGGTAACCAGACAGCCATGATGTTCTGCTACTATATCATCGAGAACAAGAAGAAGTTGGGTAAGTTGAAGCCAACAGACTTCCTCGTAAAGACCATCGTAACAACAGAAGTTATCGCTGAGATTGCCAAGAAGAACAACGTAGAGTTGCGCGACTGCTACACTGGTTTCAAGTGGATTGCACGCGAGATTGCTATCTCTGAGGGCAAGCAGCAGTACATCGGTGGTGGTGAGGAGAGCTTCGGTTTCTTGCCATACGATAAGGTACGCGATAAGGATGCTCCAGCTTCTATCTGTCTCATCTGCGAGATTGCAGCTTGGGCTAAGGATCAGGGCAAGACTCTCTACGACCTCTTGATGCAGATCTATGCAGAGTATGGCTTCAGCAAGGAGTTCACAGTGAATGTGGTTCGTCCAGGTAAGACTGGTGCTGACGAGATTAAGCAGATGATGGCCGACTTCCGTGCCAACCCTCCTCAGGAGCTCGGTGGCAGCAAGGTGGTTACTTGGAAGGACTACCAGACATTGGAGACCAAGCATGCTGACGGCATTGTGGAGAAGCTCAATATGCCTACTACAAGCAATGTGCTCCAGTGGTTCTGCGACGACAACACCAAGGTGAGCGTTCGTCCATCAGGTACAGAGCCTAAGATCAAGTTCTATATCGAGGTGAAGGATCCATCCTTCAAGTGCGCAGGTTGCTACAACCGTTGCACCAAGGCAGCTGAGGAGAAGATCGCTGCTATCAAGAAAAGCTTGAATCTCGACTAATCTGGGATTGATATAATAAGAATTTCGCCCCATGCGTCCTTTCTCTCTTGCTGAGAGAGGGGAGGCATGGGGCGAAACTGTTTATACATCTAGCTGCGTGGCATCGAAGCAGGGACAGGCTTTCTGAACGCCTGGCAGGTCTCGATGGCCCAATACGGTGCGGATGGTAGGGTAGCGGCGACGCAGGTCGGCGATGAGGCTAGCCATGGCTGCCTTCTGGACTGGCGTTCGCGTATCGGCTATGCAGCCCGATGGCGAGAGACCGCCCTCATAGCAGATGCCGATGCTGTGGGCATTGTAGCCACGGGCATGGGCTCCCATGCGCTCCTCGGGGCGGCAGGCATGATGTGATAATGTCAAGAAACACCTCTAATCGTATGTATAGCAAGTGCGAGTTAGCCTTGCTGTACTTCCCTGATGCGCCAGACAAGACCTCTGCGCGCAAGCATCTGATGTGCTGGGTCAAGAAGTGCCCTGATCTCTGGTCCGAGCTCACCCGGTTGGGCTATCAGAAGCACAGCCAGTATCTGCCGCCTCGCCAGGTGGACCTCATCTTCGAGTATCTAGGCGAGCCGTAAAAACAATCTATTAATTGACAGGTCTTTTGACCATCGCCCCGCCCCGATTCTTCCTCCCGAAATGGAGGGGATGAGGGGTGGGGCGAGATTTTTTGTCTATCTTTCTTGCATATTTCCTATCTTTTTATTACCTTTGCAGGCGTATTACAAACAATTAACTATACATATTACTCTTATGGGAGGCATTTTCGGAACTATTTCCAAGAAAAGCTGTGTCGCAGACCTGTTCTACGGCACCGACTACAACTCACATCTCGGCACACGCCGAGGCGGTTTGGCAACCTACAGTAAGGACAAGGGGTTCGTGCGCTCTATCCACAACCTGGAAAGCTCTTATTTCAGAACTAAGTTTGAGCCAATCCTCGATCGCTTCGAGGGCGCCACTTCGGGTATCGGCGTCATCAGCGATACCGACGCTCAGCCATTAATTATGAACTCTCATCTTGGCCGCTTCGCCATTTGCACGGTAGCCAAGATTGTGAACATCGACGAACTTACTCAGCTCTTGCTCCAGAAGAACATGCACTTCGCTGAGATGTCATCCGGCCACACCAATCCTACCGAACTGGTGGCGCTGCTCATCATCCAGGGCAAAAGCTTCAAGGAGGGCATCGAGAATGTGTATCGACACATCAAGGGCTCCTGCACCATGATGATCCTCACCGAGGATGGCATCATCTGTGCGCGCGACAGCTGGGGACGTACACCTATTATTATAGGTAAGAAGGACGGCGCACATGCTGCCAGCAGCGAGACGACTTCATTCCCTAACCTCGACTTCGAGACCGAATATGAGGTGGGACCGGGCGAAATCGTCAAGATGACTGCCGATGGACTGGAGCAGCTGCGACCTGCCAACAAGAAGATGCAGGTGTGCTCATTCCTCTGGGTGTACTACGGATTCCCTACCTCTACCTACGAGGGCAAGAATGTGGAGGAAGCCCGATTCACCAATGGATTAAACCTGGCGAAGACCGACGATGTGGAGGTAGACTGCTGTAGCGGTATTCCGGATTCGGGCACGGGCATGGCGATGGGATATGCGGCTGGCAAGGGCGTGCCTTATCAGCGTTGCATCGCCAAGTATACGCCTACATGGCCTCGCTCCTTCATGCCTAGCAACCAGAGCATGCGCTCGCTCGTGGCTAAGATGAAGCTGATACCTAACAAGGCAATGCTCAAGGGCAAGAGGGTGTTGTTCTGCGACGACAGTATCGTGCGTGGCACCCAGCTCAGGGACAACGTAAAAGTGCTCTTCAGCCAGGCTGGCTTGAAGGAATGCCACATGCGCATCGCTTGTCCGCCATTGGTATATGCCTGCCCATTCATCAATTTCACTTCTTCCAAGAGTGCGATGGAGCTGATTACCCGTCGAGTGATAGAGAAGTTTGAGGGCGATGCCAACAAGAATCTGGAGAAATATGCCACCACGGGCTCTCCTGAGTATCAGAAGATGGTGGACGAGATAGCTCAGGAATTGGGACTTACCAGCCTGAAGTTCAATACCATCGAGCAGCTGGTGGAGGCCATAGGATTGCCAAAGTGCCAGGTATGCACCCACTGCTTCGACGGCAGTAGCGAGTATACGCTGCATGAGTTGGCAGATGAGTAAAAAAATGGAAGTTGAAATTTGAAAGTTGAAATTTATGATATGCTTTAGAGGGTAGTTTTTCCTAAGAAATTCCCTTAAAAAGTAATCATAATTTTCAACTTCTAACTTTCAACTTTCAACATAATTTAGAACAGCTTGGCTATAGCCTGGGCTGCACTGCCGGTGAATACCCTCATATTGGTGACGGGCTTGTAGTCGAAGTCCTTGAAACTCAGGAGCTGCACGGCTGCAAACTGGTGGTCGGCAGAGAGGCAAGCCTCTAGCTTCACATTGCCCATGCCTACTGAAGACACTGGGAACTGCTGGATAGCCTTCTCCACCTTATCAGATTCTGTGGAGAGGATGTTCTCCAGCTTTCTGCCATCCTCCTGTGTGTACTCATTTTCCTTTACTTTGACCACGCTCTGTGTAGGCTTGTAGATGAGCTTGATGCCCATGCCAAGGAATGTTTTCTTTACTGTGATATCTTCGAGTGCCATAACCTCTGCACCCATTTCCAAATGACTTATCTTAGACATAATCCTTTATCTTTCTATTCTTTATTATAATATATAATTGTACTGTTTTTTTTGTAGGCAAAAATAGGGCATACTTACCCATTGGGCTGGTAACAAACCTGCCCTCCCAGCATTGCTTAGTGATAAAAAAAGAATAGAATGCGCTAACAGATGAGATGCCGCAGGCAAATGACATAATACTTGCTGGCGACATCAAAGTGGATAGGGGCACTCTCCAGGCGCAATCCCTCGCCACCATCAGCGGATAAAAGATGTGATAAAAATCGGATTTTATTAAAAAGCAACCTACTAACGGCACTTCCATTGGCATGCAAATTGCCCGTAGGCAGAAGGCGCTGCGGACGATTGCTGCACACTCGATATGCCAACACGGATGCATCCTCCAGTTGGGCTTCGTGCTGGTTCTCCTTGTGATCCACCTTCTCCAGGCGGTCTTTCGTGTTTTCCCTAGTGGTATGAGAATAATTAGAGGCAGCAGATACCTCACCACAGCCCGAAAGAACCATGGACACCACGAAAATGATGTAGAGTATCAACTGCCTCATAATTTTATGATATTACTTATAGAGTCTTTTTCAAGGAGCAGAAAAACTCCAAACTCCTAACTCCAAACTCCTAACTCTTAATAGCTTCTAGCGATGATGACACGAGCCACGGCTGGCTTGCCGCTTACCATGTCTATACCTGGAGTCTGCTCGTAAGCGAAAGGCACGCAGCGGATAGTGGCCTGTGTCTCCTCCTTGATCTTTGCCTCGGTCTCGGCTGTGCCGTCCCAGTGGCAGAGGAAGAAACCGCCATCCTTCACGCGCTCCTTGAACTCCTCGTAGTTGTCGCACTCGTATACGTGAGCGTCACGATAAGCGCGAGCCTTCTCGAAGATGTTCTTCTGAATCTCGTCCAAGAGGTTCTTCACGCGCTCCACGATGCCGTCGAAGCTTACGTTCTCCTTCTCCAAGGTGTCACGACGCATAATCTCGATGGTGTTGTTCTCCAAGTCACGACCGCCCATGGCGAGACGCACTGGCACACCCTTCAACTCATAGTCGGCAAACTTGAAGCCTGGGCGCTTGTTGTTATTGTCATCATACTTCACGCTGATGCCCAACTCCTGGAGCTGGTCGATGACAGGCTGAAGCTTGGCAGTGATCTGAGCCAACTGCTCCTCACCCTTGTTGATAGGGATGATAACCACCTGGATAGGAGCCAACTTAGGAGGCAAAACCAATCCATTGTCATCGCTGTGAACCATGATGAGGGCACCCATCAAGCGGGTAGACACACCCCAAGAAGTAGCCCATACGTACTCAGGCTTGTTCTCCTTATTAAGATAGGTAACATCAAAACTCTTGGCGAAGTTCTGACCCAAGAAGTGAGATGTACCGCTCTGGAGAGCCTTGCCATCCTGCATCATCGCCTCGATGGTATAGGTGTTGAGGGCACCTGCGAAGCGCTCTGTCTCGCTCTTCACACCCTGGAGCACAGGCACGCCCATGTAGTTCTCGGCGAAGTCAGCGTATACCTTCAGCATCTCCTGAGCCTTTGCCTCAGCCTCTTCCTTGGTGGCGTGGGCTGTATGGCCCTCCTGCCACAAGAACTCTGATGTGCGGAGGAAAGGACGGGTACGCATCTCCCAGCGCATCACGTTGCACCACTGGTTGCAGAGGATAGGGAGGTCGCGCCATGAGTGAATCCAGTTCTTATAGGTGTTCCAGATGATGGTCTCTGATGTAGGGCGGATAATGAGCTCCTCATCGAGCTTGGCAGCTGGATCCACGTCCACGCTCTTGCCATCCTCAGAAGCCTTGAGGCGATAGTGAGTAACCACGGCACACTCCTTGGCGAAACCTGCCACGTGCTCAGCCTCACGAGAGAAGAAACTCTTCGGGATGAGGAGAGGGAAGTATGCGTTCTGTACACCTGTCTTCTTAAACATCTTGTCGAGCTCGTGCTGCATCTTCTCCCAGATAGCGTAGCCGTATGGTTTGATAATCATACAACCGCGAACTGGTGAGAGCTCAGCGAGGTCGGCTTTTACTACCAAGTCATTATACCACTGACTGTAGTTGTCAGCTCGCTTGGTCAAATTCTTAAGTTCCTTAGCCATATTATTAATTATGTATTATTATTTTATTCTTATCTTTATCGCTCGAAAGCATGCGAAATAGGGATTTCCCACACCCAAAATAGGTGATTTCCCTAGTGCATTTGCACAAATACTTTTAATTTTGCATGCAAAAATACAAAAAAATATTAGAAAACGCTCCGTTTTGGAGAAAAAAGACGTATCTTTGCAATTAAATAACATAAATATAGGAGATTTAGAAATGAAAAAGATGAATTTTGCAGTAGCAGGACTCTCTCTCTGCTTACTTTTGGGTAGTTGTGGTAGCAATCAGGCTAATGGTACTTTGATTGGTGCCGGTTCTGGTGCAGCCCTCGGTGGAATCGTGGGCGGATTGCTCAATAATAGCCATCGTGGTACGGGTGCTGCAGTAGGTGCAGCCATCGGTGCTGCCGTAGGCGCAGGAGCTGGTACCCTCATCGGTCGCCATATGGACAAGGTAAAGCGGGAGGCTCAGCAAATTCAGAATGCGCAGGTTTCTACCGTGACTGATGCCAATGGATTGGCTGCTGTCAAGGTAACCTTCGATTCTGGCATCCTGTTCCAGACCAATAAATATGACCTCAATGCCGCTGCCAAGAATGATTTGGCACAGCTTGCCACTACACTGAAGGGCAATACCGACTGCGAGGTTGCCATCCAGGGCTATACCGACAATACCGGTAACGACGGCATCAACTTGCCATTGAGCGAGAATCGTGCCAAGTCTGTATACAACTATTTGTCTTCCTGTGGCGTATCTGCCAATCAGGTGAAGTCTGTGCAGGGCTTGGGCTCTAGCAATCCAGTTGCCGACAATAGCACGGCAGCGGGTCGTCAGGCCAACCGCCGTGTAGAGGTATATCTCTATGCTAGCCAGGCAATGATTAATGCTGCCAACAACGGAACATTGAAATAATTCATATATGATTTTGCAGAAAATCAAAAATATCATCAGATGGGTGGTGGTGCTGTTTTTCAGTACCACCATTCTTGCTGTTGTAGCGTATAGGTTTATCCCTGTATATTTCACCCCCTTGATGTTTATTCGTTGCTTCCAGCAAGTGGCTGACGGCGAGAGTGTTACCCTGCATCATCACTGGATTTCGATGGACAAGATTTCGCCCCACATGCCCGTGGCGGTGATGGCGAGCGAGGACGCCCGATTCCTGAAGCATCATGGCTTTGACTTTGGCGCCATCGAGAGTGCGGCTAAGAACAATGCCCGTGGAGGCAAAGTGCATGGAGCCAGCACCATCAGTCAGCAGACCGCCAAGAATGTGTTCCTCTGGCCGGGTCGCTCCTGGACTCGCAAGGGCTTCGAGGTCTATTTCACCTTCCTCATCGAAATGATGTGGAGCAAGCAGCGCATCATGGAGGTTTACCTCAACAGCATCGAGATGGGACCGGGCATCTATGGCGTGGATGCCGTGGCGGAATACCATTTCAATAAGAAGGCGCAAGACCTCTTCCGCAGTGAGTGTGCCCTGATAGCCGCCACACTGCCAAATCCGCGCAAGTTTAGCTCCCTTCATCCTAGTGCCTACATGAAGAAGCGCCAGCATCAGATAGAGCATCAGATGCGATTCATCCCTGCCTTCCCACGTGAGGGCGAGGACGTGGACCCAAAGACCGCCGTGGGCGGATATAGAGGGAAATAACATTAGCAAGAAATACTGGGAGGGCTGGTTTGTTACCTGCCCAATAAGCAAGATGCTTATTTAGTTGAGAGTATCGCTCTTATCTTTTACATTATAATAAATGAATTTACTTGACGACTTGAATGAAGCGCAGCGCAAGGCTGTGGAATATATCGACGGACCCTCGCTGGTGATAGCTGGCGCAGGTTCGGGCAAGACACGTGTGCTCACCTATAAGATAGCCTATCTGCTGAGCCAGGGACTGAAACCTTGGAGCATCATGGCGCTCACCTTTACCAACAAGGCGGCGAAGGAGATGAAGGAACGTATCGGCAGACTGGTGGGCGAGGACCTTGCCCAGCATCTCTATATGGGTACCTTTCATAGCATCTTCTCCAGAATCTTGAGGGCCGAGGCTGAGCATATTGGGTTCAACAACAACTTCACCATCTATGATGAGGCTGACTCCCGCTCGCTCATCAAGGCTATCGTCAAGGAGATGGGTTTGGACGAGAAGGCTTACAAGCCAGCTGCCGTGCATGCTAAGATCTCAATGGCGAAAAATAATCTAGTGACTGCTGCCGCATACGAGGCTGACCGCGAGATATGGCAGCAGAACAAGCGTGCCAATATGCCCGAGATAGGCAAGATATATACTGCCTATGTGCAGCGATGCAAGCAAGCCAACGCCATGGACTTTGACGACATCCTGATGCTCACCTTCCAATTGTTTCGTGAGCATGAGGACATCCGTAAGAAATATTCCGATCGATTCGACTATATCCTGGTGGATGAGTATCAGGACACCAACCATGTGCAGATGTCTATCGTGATGCAGCTATGCAGGGAAAAATTGCGTGTGTGTGCCGTGGGTGATGACTCGCAGAGCATCTATAGTTTCCGTGGTGCCAACATCGACAATATCCTCAACTATCAGAAGCAGTTGCCAGATACCAAACTCTTCAAGTTGGAGCAGAATTATCGCTCCACCCAGACCATCGTGGAGGCAGCCAACAGCTTGATCAAGCACAACTGCAACCAGATACCGAAGGATGTGTACAGCAAGAATGCCAAGGGCGAAAAGATACAATATAAGCCAGCCTATAGCGACAAGGAGGAGGCGGTCATTGTGGCTAAGGATATCAAGCGCATCAAGCGTCAGGAAGACTGTGAATATCAGGATTTTGCCATCCTCTATCGTACCAATGCGCAGAGCCGTAGCTTCGAGGAGGAATTCAGAAAGCAGGGCATTCCTTATCGCATCTATGGCGGATTGAGTTTCTATCAGCGCAAGGAAATCAAGGACATCATCGCATACTTCAGAGTGGTGGCTAACCCCGACGATGAGGAGGCCATCAAGCGCATCATCAACTATCCGGCTCGTGGCATCGGTGCCACAACTATCATGAAGTTGGCAGACTGTGCCCACCAGAACCATGTGAGCTTCTGGGAGGTGATAGGCGATCCTGTACACTACGGACTCAGCGTGAACAAGGGAACGCTGACCAAGCTCGATAACTTCCGCCTGCTCATCAGCTCCTTCATCGAGCGTTCGCACACCACCGATGTGTATGAGCTCGGCGATGCCATCATCAAGGAGAGCAAAATCAGCGAAGACATCATGTCGGGCAAGAATGCCGACGACTTGGCTCGACAGGAAAACCTGGAGGAGCTCCTGAGCGGTATGTCAGTATTCGTAGAAGAACGCCGAGAAGAGGGCAGGATGGACGAGACTTTCTTGACCGATTACTTGCAGGACGTGGCGCTGCTCACCGATGCCGATAGCGACGGAGAGAAGGATGAGCCACGCGTGTCGCTCATGACGGTCCATGCAGCCAAGGGATTGGAGTTTCCTACTGTCTTCGTGGTGGGCTTGGAGGAGAACATCTTCCCAAGTCCTATAGCTGCAGTATCTCCGAGAGAGTTGGAGGAGGAGCGCCGTCTGCTCTATGTGGCTATTACCCGTGCCGAGAGGCATTGCATCCTGACCAATGCCAAGAATCGTTGGCGCTATGGAAAGATGGAATTTGACAATCCTAGTCGTTTCATCGATGAGATAGATGCCAACCTGCTGGACAGCCAGGAAGAAATGGGTGGCTCGATATTCGGTGGTGGCTATGGTAGTAAGCGAAATGATGACTTCGGTGGTGGCTATGATAGGAGTGAGACGGGTTATGGTAAGCGTGAGACGGGATATGGTGGCAGAATGCCATGGGACAGAAACTCCGTTTCATCCCAGTTTAAGGCAGACCCTAAACCATCGTATACTTCTTCTGCATCTAGACCAGCATCATCTGTATCTAGACCTGCATCATCTGTATCTAGACCAACGTCATCTGTATCTAGCCCAGTGTCTTCTGCATCCGAATCTCCTAGATCTTCTTTCAAGTCTGTGAGAGCACTGAATGCAGCACAGAGAATCATGGGTACAAGCAGTGCAGGAGGCTCATCCTCCGTATCTTCTTCTGCTGCGTCAGGCTTGAAAGAGGGAGCAAGGATAGAGCATCAGCGTTTCGGCATTGGCACTGTGCTCAAGATAGAGGGAGCGGGCGAAAACGCCAAGGCAACGGTTGAGTTCCAAAACTCTGGAACCAAGCAGTTGCTCCTGAAGTTTGCCAAGTTTACGATCCTAGGTCATTAGTTTCTAGCAAGAAATGCTGGGAGGGCAGGTTTGTTGCCTGCCCAATAATCAGAAATACTGGGAGGGCAGGTAAATAAACCTGCCCTCCCAGTATTTTTTATTTAGTATATGATACGGTGATGGTCAGGGAGATGAAGGCAAAGATGATGCCTACGAAGCATACGCCCGGCCATCCCAGATGGATCCATGCCAGTCCGGAGCAGAAGGTGCCCAGCGAACCGCCTATGAAATAAGTGGTCATGAAGATGGTGTTGGCACGGTTGGCAGCCTCGGGTATCTCCTGGATACATCCGCTCTGATTGCTGAGTTGCTGGCATTGCAATCCTACATCCACCAAGATGATGGCAGCTATCAGTCCTGCATAACTATCGCCCAAGGCAATGGCGATGGACCAGGCTACTATTTGAAGGATGGCTCCTGCCAGACTAAACTTCCTGATACCGAATCTAGGCACCAGTTTGCCCAGACCGCTAGCCACGATGGCACCCACGATGCCACACAGTCCCAGTTGTCCCACCATCTCGCTACCTGCCAGGAAAGGAGGTTGCGCCAGCAGGAAGGCTAGGCACGACCATATCGCCATCATGCTGCCAAATCCAAAGGCTGCACGGATGGAGTAGAGGCGTATGCGAGGATGATAGAGGAATATCTCAGCCACCGTGATCATCAGTCCGCGGTAGGTGCCTACGTAGTTGCGCTTCATGTCGGGCATCATCTTCAGCGTGATGGCCATGCAAATCACCATCACGATGGCAGCGATGATAAACATCTCGCGCCAGCCCAACCAGTCGCCCACATAGCCGCTCACCACTCGTGAGGCGAGGATGCCCGTGAGCAGTCCCGAGAGCACAAATCCCATGTTGCGGCTCTTGTCCTTGGGCTTGGAGAACTGTCCGGCTATCGGAATGAAGAACTGGGGTATCACTGAGCAGGCACCCAGGATAAGCGATGCGCCCCATATCAGCCAGATGCGGGAAGCCATGGCGATGATGATGGCCATGAGGGCTGCCAGTGTCATATTGATCAGGATGACACGTCGACGGGAGTAGAGATCGCCCATCGGGATGAGGAAGAACAGGCCCAGCGCATAACCTATCTGCGTGATCACGGTGATGAGGTTGGCTTGCTGTTCATTGACTCCCATGTCGCCTCTGATCATCTCCAGGAGCGGCTGGTTGTAGTAGCAGTTGGCTACTGTGAATCCGGCAATGATGGCCATGGTAAGCAATATGCTGCCAGGTATGCCTTCGTTTTCTTTCAGTTGGTTCATGTCTTTGTTATTGTTTTCTGTTTTCTATCGGATTTTTATCATCTATCCTTATTCTAAGGTGATGCAAAGTTACTAAAAACATCTTGTATAAGCAAACTTTTCGGCTTGTACTTATGTTTTTTCTCGCAGAACTTTAGATATTTTCTCTCGCGCGCGTACATTATATAATATATAGATTACTACGCTAATCAGCAAGAAATGCTGGGAGGGCAGGTTTGTTACCTGCCCAATGAACAAGTATGTTCCATTGTCACACAAAAAAGCATTCCCCCATATTTGACAGGTAACAAACCTGCCCTCCCAGTATTTCACGCTTGCGCTGCGAACACAAAAAAGTACTCAAAAGTGTTAAAAATGGGTTGTTCACGAACACATTAAAAACTTTAACCTTTGTTAGCAGTTTGTAATATACAGAAAATCAGCTACTTGTAAAAATGTTACAAAATGGCCTAAAAAAAAGTCACAAAAAAAAGAACAACGTATCAAAAAAATGCTTACCTTTGCATTGTTTTAAAGAACAAATGATTGTTTTACAGATTTAAAAAGCAAAGAAAATGAAGAAATTAGTTTTAATG
>ERZ1035070.83-NODE-83-length-29964-cov-9.808452_pt1 | contig 29964 bp, 42 predicted proteins | sample MGYA00520603_ERZ1035070 | MGnify/ENA primary metagenome ERZ1035070 (study PRJEB33766, sample SAMN09781695) | gut metagenome | biome: gut microbiome | host: Homo sapiens | place: Madagascar | study: EMG produced TPA metagenomics assembly of the PRJNA485056 data set... | reverse complement strand
GAAGTTTTGATGGAGGTGGAAATTTTTAGCCATAATGACTCTATCTGAGATTCATCGAATTGTCGACGACTCTTTTGAAAAAAAATAAAGGGGAGGGACTGCTCAATTGCAATCCTTCCCCTTTTGTGTTACCTGTAAATATGTCATCAATTGTGTATTGGAAATCTTCCAACGGCATCTCTTTATTCACCATTAATACACAGGGCATATGATTAATCACGTTTATGATATTATCATTATAGCCCCAAAAAGACGCTATTTTTAAGCAATCTTTTAAGTCTAAATCACAGTTACCTGTAATAAGACTTTTTCGTTTTCCCGTTAGAATAAATCCATAAGCTACACAATTTGTACTATCAATCATTTTGTATCTAGTCGTATACAAGTTCTTGCACTTCTCAATACGATTGATGCGGTTGATAGAATTTTGTGTAACTTTATCACACTTGAACAACATATAAATTATAGGTATATCTGTTGGATGATCTAGATCTTCTGTAAAACATCCAACAAACTGCTCATCAATATCTGATGGCAGTATATTTTCATCAAGTAGCGGAATTGCTACTTTATCGAAATCTGTCATAGGTTTAAATTTTCACTACCGTCTCCATTATAATATTCATAGCTATGGTCCCAGTTTTCTGTTCCCAAATGCCATAAATACACTTTCATGAAATCATGTATTGCTATTTCTCTAGAATTAACCTGACATGAATCTAATCTGAAAACTCTTATTTCATTACTGCCTGTTGTATCGATAGCAATAATATAAAACTCAAATCTCCATTTGTCAAATTCGCCAGTCATTTCTAGCACATTTGCAAAGTACCAATATACGGCATCCTTGTAAAAGCACAATTGCCTACAGTAGTCAAATTCTTTCATACTATCTTCAAAGTGCCATAACTTAGCTGTAGTCTTGATATCCATAATTGTACATGTCCTTGTGTCGAAGTTAAATGTACAACTATCAAGCAATGATTTACATGCAACAGGAGTATAGGCTCCATGATTCAATTCGTCTGTAATCCAGTAATCCCAGTTTATCTGGAACTCATGGTATACGTGTATACTGCCGTGCTCACCAGCTCTTCGTATTAGTTGTCTTGCTAGTTTATGTTCTCCAACATTGTGCTGAATCTTCATAAGCTGGTCTAAGTCATACTGAGATATAAGTATTTTCTTAGACTTAATAGCTTCGATATAATCCTTATACTCTACGCTTATTTTAAGCGCCTCTGAGAGGATTTTATCTTCACTCTTGCCAACTATACTATAAGACTTGCGATAAGCCTCTGATAGCTGTTTATTTAGCTCTATTTCAACGGTATTTATTAAGTTTTCACAGAACTTTTGTGCTTGCGCACTTTTAGGCTTTTCGCCATCGAACAGAACGTAATCATCCCAGAATTTATCTGGCTGAAGCAGGAACTCATGAATCATGGTTCCTTTACGTAACTGTGGCAAATCTAAGCCTTTCTCTTTACCATCCAGCATATTACGAAAATAGGCCGGTCCTTTGTTCAAGAACCAGCCTATCGCACTATTGCTAATGCGCGTGTTATCTTCGTAGTATGGAATGTCATATTCCGGTATTTTGTACTCTGGTGTAATCATTAGCATCCTGCACAACAACAATCACAACAAATGTCATCTGAAGCTGCTTTCTTCTTAACATTCTTCAGACAATTGACTTTACAAGAACGAGAATGAGGCTTTATAGTACCTTTTGAAGAAAGGTTCATATCCTCAAACAACTCTTCGAATGTCGTAGTAGGATAATCATTAGCTTCCTTTACAAAAGAAGCAATGTTATCAAAACTACATACCTCGAAGTTATCCTTAATAAAGTCTGTCAAAGACTTGACTTCTCTCTTATCGTTAAGCTTGTCGTTCAACACCTCCATTATAAGGGATGGAGACATTTCCTCAAACTCACGCCAATAGCGAATACGAGAACAACGGTCTATCAGATACTCTGATATCTCGCGGTCATCGTTACAGGTAAACAAAATCATATGTTTACCCTTGGTATCAGAACCATCCAATACCTGTAACAATACAGAATCGTCATAATCCTCAAGAACTTTATCAAGTTCATCGAACAAGAAGCAAACGCTTGTGTCACCAAGCTTTTCTACAAGATTTTTAAGGATATACGGACGTATGCTTTTGTCTATATTTATAATTGGAAGACCGCTCTTGTTGGCTATCATCTTAGCCATTACAGTCTTTCCAGAACCCTTCAATCCTGCAAGCATCACACCAGTAAATCCACTTTCAGACAGATTATAGCTATTAATAACCTTATCTATAAAGCGTTCGTCACGTTGTGTACAATATACCTTAGAAGGTAAAGATAAACCGCTAGACTCTTCGAGTGAGATTGCGTCAGTAAAACGGTTTACGTTAATATTATAAACCATTCCTGGAGTTAAATCACACTCAAGACCTTCTGTGTCAAACTTAAAGTTTACGCTCTTACCTACTTTCAAAAATTTCTTTTCCATATTTACTGATATTATAATACTCAAATATTGGTTTTTATCTCTTCTATCATCTCGTCTACCTGTTTATGGTTACGTACGAGATAACATTTCATTTTACTTCGATGTCGCTTAAGATAATGCTTAAACAATTTCCATCTAAGAGGGAACGAATCTCCCATAAGACCTTTGCATTCTACTACAAACCCTTTTCCTATGAAGTCAGGTAGATATGTTAAAGGTCTTATTTTTTCACCTAAATACTCGAATTTGTCCAGTAATACAAAATGCTTTGGCTCATATTTAACTGGTATCCCAGCTTTCATAAAAGCTTCATAAGTATAGCATTCGAGCTTGCTCCTAAAATGGAGACCATACTTATCGACCTTAGTCGCATTCCGTACTCTGCCTTTAGATTTCTTGCCTATCATAATAAAAGTTCTTGCCTCTTATTTTAGATACAGAAGTTTTATTAAAATAGACAATTTCACCGTCAGTTACCTTTTCTTCATCTGCATGATGAACACATGCACATATGCATCCGTCATCACTATAACTGTCCCATACAGTCATTTGTAACTTATTTGGAAGATATATACGCATAAAGCCACCTTTGCTGAGACGAATTTTCTTAGTCAGCTTCTTTGTAAGCCATTTATGCAATAGAGGAGACATTACTGCACCTCCCAGCACACCAAGTAGGCATCCTATTACTACATCAATCATATTTCTGTAACGTTTTTGTTAACCAGTCTTTCATGGTGCTAAATCCGTTGTCACGAACAGCATCTGATAGATCTTTGGCTTTAAATTTCTTATTAATGAAAAAAGCATCTATTTTGTATTGTTTACTGTACTGTCTAGCCTTACTCATACCGGTTTGATCTCTATCATACAGTATAACTATATGTTTCCATTTGGAACGTAGAGACTTAAGTATGTCTTCAGGTATAAATACAGTTTCACTAGCAGCAGCTATTGCATTAAAACCCATCTCGTAGCAACACATGACATCTTTCAATGACTTTGTTATTATGAGTAGGTCGCCTCCTTCCTTAGGCAATTCGGATAATCCCTGTACGTGCCGATTCGTCAGATTGGTACGCCATTTAGTAAACTTGGAAGCAAGTGGACGATAAATCTTAAACTTATCATACACTTTGTATGCATACATAGGACTATTTTCTTTGTAGATACTCCGGACGATACTATTACAAAGAAAGTATTTAATGCTGAATACATTGAACTTTTTTAAGGTATCAATATGTATTCCAAACTGTTTCCAGTATTGTTTGTCTACATTGGTAAACGGCTGTCGAACTATTCCGATATCGGTATCTCCTTTCGGTGCATCGTACGTATTTGTCCTTACGGTTGTATTTGGATTTATTCTGCGTACAATTCTCAATAATTCTCGTTCAAGTTCTTCTCTAGTCGTTATACCTTTGTACTCTTTTAGAAACTTCAGAGCATTTCCACACTCTCCGGTTCCTAGGTCTTTCCACAACAGTCCTCCAGTTTTGGAATGAAATATTCCAAACGAAGGATTTTTGTCTCCAGACCTTAAAGGACTATTCATAAGCTTTCCAACTTTGAACTGTCCTAGACAATACGTATAGATGTCTAAATCATTTACTTTGTCCAAGATATCCCTCAAGGACATAGTAATCGCTGTTCTAGTACTATACATAACTTATAAGTTAGCACGTGTGGTTGGAATCGAACCAACAAAACGAAGCGGTCTTTTCTGACCACTACCCAGGCTTACCAATACTGTGTACACACGCAAAAAATGAGCAGTTTAATGACATACTCAGGTCCAGAACAACAGTTTGGATAGTTTACGGACATATCTAGGTCGGGATTAAGGATATCCAACCCGCACTTACGTAGCGTACACGCGTTTGAAATCTGGTGCCAGGAGAACCTGACATCTTAGACAAAATACCGACCTTCGCAGGTGGGCAGGATTATTACTTTCACAAGCTATAATCCTACTTGTCCCAACAATGAAAGTGGCTCTGTGGGGAATCGAACCCCACTGGACTTCTCTAACTATTTTAAATATAACGCGCTGATAAAAACGTCTTAGAGTAGTTTTCGCATACGTCCATGCATATGTCTCACGACACCCTGCGAGCCTTATTGGAGGCATTTCACCTCCAAAGGGTAACTGAATTACCTAGCTCCACCAACGACCTTATATGGCAGTATTACCTCCCTTGGTCGTAACCACTTGTCGTATAGTTTGACACTCCTGCTATGTAGACGGTATAAGAACCATCTACCGGATTTCATACAATCAAGTAGTATTTCTATTTCTTCAGGCGTAAATCCATCAAAAGGGAAGATCTGATGCGCCTGCTGCATCCGCAGTCTCCGGAGTAACGGTTGGTGGTACGTTAAGCGGATCGTTGTTTTCCTTATCGGCAACAACTGGTCGCTCCATAAGATCATTCTTAAAGAGCTTAATCTGCGAATCTGTATTAGACATGTCTTCAACGAAGATTCCGAGCTTACTTACTTGAGTATAGCCCTTCTTGTCGTAAATAACCTTCAAACGGAGCTTCTTCTTAGTAGCAATCATAGGATCAAGCATCTGCTTTGTCCAGTCGATCATCTCCTTAAATGTAGAAAGCTCTGCATCTGGTCGCTGTGGATAGAAACAATCGAGAATCTGACAAACTCGTCCAAACTGAGCGTTGTCACGCTTCTGCAGGTCTTCATCTGTCTTAATATACATTCCCTTTGTATTCTTCCATTCTGTCATGGTAGCTGTTTGACCATTTTCATTCTCGAATACAATTTCGAGGAAATCAAGACCTTGAGGAGACTTGTTACAGTTTACCTCCTTAAGGGTGATGTTCTGGTTAATGCCTACTGGCATATAACTACCATTAAATTCTTCGTTGCTAGTTGTGGCTGTCTTTGTACTAAACATAATCTCTATTATTTTAATATACGTAATGCTAACATATCCATTTTATTCTCAGCATAGTATGCTGTTGATCGAACAAATCGATACATCAATTTACTTAAATATTCTATCCCAATGTGTTGTAAGTGTCCCATCTTCATTACCTTCTGCAATGACAATATCCTTTCCGGCTATGTGTCTTGCACGAGCCTCCATGATGGTATCAGATGTACCACCCTTAAAGGATATATGCGTTTCATTTCCTTTGCGGTATACATAACCTACCGCATCAGCTAATCCACACACAATTTTACTCAACTTACCAACTAAGTCGAGCTCTTTTGCAGAAACTTCAACACCGTCTTTTTCGGTTACGGTGTCTTTAACGTGACCTACAAGAATAAATTCGTCACACAAATCTCGGAACATATCAACTACCTTCTTTACTGCGTCTCTAAGATACTTATAGCCTGCACCGTTAGGTAAGGTTGTGACGTCTGTACCGTCCCATTTCTTACCCATTGGAGTTTGGCGATAGAGTGTACAAGCATAGCTCATACAAATATCTTCGAGTCTTGTAGCGTTATCAATGGTGATATGCTTATAGAAATTATGACCTACTTCTTTATTCTTGGCACGAATGGCACTTGCTGCTTCTCCTAAATCATTGATCGTACGACACTGGATGGCCATCGCATCAACGAAGACAGAGCCTCCCTCAAGGTCTATGATAAGATTATTATCCAGCTGTGCAAGACAAGATGTCTTACCAGCCTTTGGAAGACCATAGAGTATAAGATATCTAGGATTTTCAGAAACTGCAGGAATTTTACTAGTAGGTAATGTTAAACTCATGATACAATGATACTAAAAGTTTTAATTAAAGCTTAATGTTAATATTAATGATTGTCTTCTTAATCTCTGGACTAAGTGAGGAGATAAAGTCGTAATCACTAAAATAAGAGTAACTATAAATGTCGGTACCGATCTGGATCTCATCATTGTAGAAAATGATAGGAAGACCATTCTCAAAGCGATAAATCTTACCGAGCTTTATACCCTTCATGATACTCTTCTTCTTGCCATAGTTAGCAAGGATTTTACAAGCATTTGCGAACAAACTGTCGCGCTTGTAGATATAAGTATGATCCAACTCGTCGAACATGGCATCAATCAGATCGTCATCCTCCTTCTTTGTGTTAAACAAATAAGAGTTGTTCTTCTTTACAGAAGAAAGAATAATATCATCGAGAATCTGAGAATAAATGTTACCATTGTTAGTGTTCTTAATGTTGTTGTCAGTAAACTTAATATCGTATGTTGTCATAATTCAGCCTAAATTTAATTGCTTAACTTTCTATCAAGTTGTTATATGCTAAGTCATTCTGGAATTCAAGTATGCAGGGCTTTCCTGCGTCTCGATTCTTCAAGATGTGTAGATACACCTTGTTCTGAGTAGGTAAATGGCTCGGACCGTATTCTTGTATTCCAAGAATTTCGGGCCTATGAATAACTATAACATAATCGCTAGCTTGAAATAAAGCATCAGCAGATGAAATGTCGCTTCTCATAGGATAATGCGACAAAAAATTGTTTATTCTTTCTGGTGATTCGATATTTCTATTCATCTGTGCTAGTTGTAACACTGATGTCATAGGATACTTTTTGGCACTTATGAAAACTCTTTCGAGTTCCTGCATGGTTTCTATAACGCTACCTATAGGCTTCGTCAATAGAGCATGGTCGTACATTATTATAAAGTGCTTATTAGTACCTTTTACATATGTATTGTAGAAATACCTAATAATATCTTCTGCTTCCTTGGGAGTTGTAGGATTATCTACAAACCATATAGGATACTCCTTTAGTTGATTAGATACTGAGATGACTTTTCTGAAGGTATCGTCATCCAGGTCCGTTTCCGAACTATACAAAGTCGAAGTCGTTTTCCTAAGCTTACTAGAAAGCGTTCTTCCAACCTGCCTAAATCCAACCATCTCTAACGAGAAAATCAGAATCACTATTTCTTCACCAGGATTCAAATCAATAATATCAGTTGAGATCTCATTAGCGAATGAGCTCTTTCCGCTTCCTGAAATACCAGCTATGGTATAAACGGTATTAGGTTCAATACCTCCCATACACTGCTTATTAAACTTAGCCCATCTAGTCTTAAGAGATGTTATAGAGTGATCTCTACGACCAGATATGTAGTTTATCGCCTCTTGGGCTACAACTGACATTGGTCTTATAAGATTAGATAAGTTCTGTTCCATAAGTCGATTCCTCAATTTTAGAGTTGTCTTGCATTTCTTCCTCAGATTCTTCCCACTGATGGTCTACGAGCCATCTCCACATCGTCTTCATATAACTTAGTTTACCCTCGTTAGTCTTTTTCTTCATTTCGAAGTCAAGACACTGAATAAGATGTTGAGCCATAGCCTCGCTTTGACCTACATAGACATTGAATAAATGCCTACATTTGTTAACGTTAGCTCTTAGATAGTTTTTAGTACCATCTGGTCGTAGAACGTATATTGGGTACATTTCATAGAACAAATCGAAATAGTCCTTTTTTGGGCGAACTATATTATTGAGCGTGTCTGTTGCATGATATATAATTGACTTACCTCTCTCGATCGAGGTAATAAGTCCCTGAGAAATTAAGTTTGATATTTCTTCGTCGCTAACTAGGCTGACAATTTTGCGGACGTCTTGATTATAAGTTTTTTGATTCTTATCCAATACCAAACTTAGGAATATTAATTGATTTGAATTCAGTCCTGGAATATCCAGGAGTTTTGTGTTTAGTTCAATAATCATCTTATATACGTTGATAAACGATTAATCATCGAAGATTGTCAACTGGCGATTAACAAACTCACTAGCTATCTTTTTTGCTTTGCTAATGTAGTACTGGTAATCCAGGTGACGGTTTTCTATTGGTGTGGCATCTATCTTGTTAAGAATTCGTACCCCATACTCTGTTATTCTTGTTTCAGAGCGCTTTTCGTACATTTTGTCTTTAACTCGTATAAGATAGTAGCCACTATTCGATGCGTAGTATCTATTAATACGTTGAATTTGTTTTCCTCCATATTCAACTTTTGATTCCTTGTTTACGCTTTGTGACATCAAGAAATCACGGATATCTCTATCCTTCTTAATAAACTTGTCTATCGGTTCATTGTTCAAAAAATAGTTTATCACAGCTTTGGAGATAACAACTGGTGTCATACTGTTGTTAAGACCAATTTCTGTGATAAACCTGCCTTTCTTTTCTATCAGTCTCGGATCTCCAGATTGGGAATATCCTTTGCGAACACCAAAGTAATTGTTCACGTCGTACTGATAAAACGACTCGTAATCATCGGACTCGAATGTCAACTGGGTTAATTGCTCAACTTCCTTAATTGCGTCGGCTATTGCGAGGCGGTCGGATTTGTTGGCAATGTAGACGACACCATCTGTATTGACTTGTACAATCTTACAATTCAACTCCAGAAGCCTATCCACTAACATAAGTAGTATAAGTTGCCCATTTATACGTATCTTGTATACGTTAAGTGGATCATATGCCCAGCTACTTTCTTGTTGCATCTTTCCTGTAAGAGCATTAAGAGCCTGTTTAAATGCCTTAGACTTTAATAACTCTCCATTACGTTTGGCAGCCAAGCGCTCCTTGTATAGAGCACTGTACACATTCCAAAAATCTTCTCCTAAGTGAACTGGAAGCCAATGGTTTATAATGGCTAGTGAAGGATACATAGACGTAACGTCGGAGTGTCCTATAAACTGTTCAGCTGTAGGTTTGTAGACTCTAGGTTCGTTGATGGTGTGTATACCACCTTCGCCTATAGAGTAGCAAATATTTGAGAGAACAAACTTCTTCTCATAGTTTTCTTGTTTCTTATCAGACTTACTTGCATTGCAAGTAGCATTCTTTACATCCAATAAGACTTCTTTCAACTTTGGATTAGAATATTGTATGAATGGGAGTATGATATCACCTAGACAAATGTTTCCGACTTTTCGAGTTCGAGTTTTCAATTCATCTTTTGTAATTTTGGCAGTACTAATTGTTTTTCGTAAGAGTGCTTCCTCTCCAAATCGTACACCACTCATTGACAGTGCATCAAACCCCCATTCTTTTTCAACTTCAAGACGTAGTTCTACATCTTCTTTTACTTTATTAAGCAAAGTTTCAGTAGCATCTACGTCATTCACATTATACTCTATCATAGCGTCAATATCACATTCTTGGATCTGCATATCAAAGCTTCCTTCATACTCTTGCACATTTGGCATATGTAAGAGTATTTCGATTTCTTTTAAGCTTTTCTGCTGTTTGGCGCTATAGAGCATCAACATAAGATCAAACGAATAAAAGTAATTTGCATACTTATACTGTTTAATCTTATCAATATTATCTGTTTTTTCCGAACTTATTATTTCTTTACTAAGATAATACAGAGAACTACAAATTCTCGAGTATCCTAGTCGCTTCATTCTATTACAGAAATGTATAATGTAATTTATGACTATATCGTCATAATGTTTGTTGTTATAACCGCACATTATGTGATCAGTTCTGTGTGTATAGAAGAAGTCAACTAGTTCTTCTAGTTGATTTTTTCGACAGGATATCTCGAATTTATATAGGTTATGATTCTCTGAATCTTTACAAGTACAATGAAAACAGTTTGGAAAAACTTCTATGTCATATAGAACTACTGGTCTTTCCTTTATTATCATAGTAGTTCTAACCGGATTCGAACCGGTGACCTCCAGGCCGTTGGCCTGACGCTCTACCACTGAGCTATAGAACCGACCCCGTCGGGTCTGCATGACATACACGATATGTGCGGACGCTGATTGATGTTTTACGTCTTTCGGTACCTTTCTCGCTGCCACATATCAGTACCACATGTTGTCCCTAGTGAGGGTTTGCACCTCGCAGTCATATCCTTTCGGAGCACACTAGGGTGACCAGTGGTGTCCTGGTCGGTTTTGAAGAAGTTACGCCTTAAGCTGCCATTCGCATCTTATTTGCGCCTGGTAACAGAATTCGTCCTGTCTTCTTGCGATGGTCTTTAAGGTTTGTACAAATAAGATTACTGCGCTTTGCCTTTACCTTATTTGTCTCCTTACGAGCCATCTTCATGACTTTACTACTTTCTGGAAGATTGTTTACTCCTCCATGCTTAGCAGTTTCGCCATTATCTTTTATCTGAGCAATTTCTTGCTCGTGGAACAACTCGTCAGTAGAAGAGAACCTACCAATAAGCTGTAATTTGTCATATTTAGCGACAACTAAGTCTCTAATACGTTCTTCTGCAGCATTCTTTTCTGCTTCCCAAACTGGGAACTGCTGCGCATAGAACAAGTCGTCTTTCTTGACTGAGCATGGGTGCTTTCGCTCCCATTTCTGTAGCTTGTGCTGAACATATCCTTCCATGAGCTCGGTATGGTTAAGCTTCGTAACCTTTCTGCGAGATTCAATTTTGATCGAATCACGCTTGAGCAGTATGAGCCAAGATCTCTTTCGACGAAGACCATGGATACCATGCTTCTTACAGAACTCAGAAGTAGTTCCGTGAGACTTGTTAAAGTCTTTAAGCCACTTCTCTTTGATGTCACGATATTTTTCAACATAATCGTCCAAATATTGATTATTCTGGGTATTCATAACGTTATCTCCTATAATTAAGCTGCCTGTTTAACTGACTTTTGTTTAACCTCCTTGATCTGGGTAGGCTTCTTGTTTACAGCCTTAGCCTTAACTTTGAGCCCACGACGAAGCTTACGTCCTTCCGCCTTACTACCGTGACGGAATGTATACGTATTCTTCTCAAGCGTCTCCTTAGCCTTCTTCTTAGCTCTACGGAGATTATAGAAGTTAACACTAGCATTCTTAGAGCACTCGATAGTGTGAGGATCACCTCCCTTCTTGTGCTTGTTGTGGTTACTTACAGATACGTCTATACCAGCCTCATCAAATGGAGACTTACTATCAGAACGATACTGATAGAATGTAGCGTTACCCACAAGATCACGCAGTTTTTCAACTACGTTTGCTGGCACATCCTTAAAGAATGCTGTAGAGTTAGTAATGCATGCGGACTTAATACCGCAGTCCTTTACCAACTTCTCAAGCTCTTCCTTCTTCTTCAGAACGGAATCGCATACAACTGTTATGTTATATACAGTGGCGTTGTCCCACTGCTTCTTTGCGATGTCTACTACCTTCTTGGTGTCGGCATCATTGAGATGCATTCGCTTGCATCGACGGATAATTGATGCGATGTGACGAGCTTGAGCAATTTTACGATGCTCTTCCTGCTTCTTCAAACGCTCCTCCAGAGTGATTTTGACAGGCCCTGAAGCCTTTTCCTTCTTGGAGTCGATCAACTTGTCCATGATGCTCTTTTTACGCGCCTGACGAGCCTCTGCGCGAGCCTTAGAGGCAGCATACTTAGCTTCCTCCTTTTCGGCCTTAGCCTTCTTCTTAGCCGCCTTGAGTTCGGCATGTTTCTTAGCCTTCTCTGCATCAGCAGCACGACGCTTCTTAATGTTCTCTATTGTCTTATTAGCAGCATTAGACTCTTCCTTCTTAGCTGCCTCAGCCTTAACTGGTATAGTTCCTATCTTAGCCTGAACCTTCTTGAGGTTCTTCTTATTATTCTTCTTTGACATAATCTTGATAATTTAATGTGTTAATAATGTTATTTTTAAGGCAAGGGATTCCTTATTTGTGGTTCGTGTAAGCCTCGATCTTACTCCTTTCGGCGACCCTTATATTTGTCTCGAACCTATAGCATTTAAGCCGCTAGATCCATCTCGAACTTATCTACAATGGTATCCTTAATCTCAATAGAAGTCTCATTATTGAACTTCTCGAGATTAGCGTCAAATTTATTTGCTAGTAGCTGCTGCTCGTGAATAAGCTGTGCAATCTTAGCTGATGAGAATATCTCACGCTTAGGCATAGCCTTCAATCCCTTCTTTGCCTTAGTTGATGGATCAAGTGTCTTGATCATCTTGAGCTGAGCTATAGCCTCCTTTGCCTCACATGCTGTAAAAATACTATAGTTATTTGTCTTCTTAAAATCCTCATAAGAGAATGTAGTTGTACCTGTATTAAGAGCTACCAAAATACCCTTAATCATAATACGCTTCTCACTGAGTTGTACAATCTGATTATACAAGCTCTTGAGATCTAAGCCAGAACCCTGCTTAGCTGCAATTGCCTTCTTAGACATCAGGTTCTCTGCTCGAATAATTCGCCAATACTTATTGATGGTAATATCAATATTCTTACGAATTGTAATAATATTTGCTGAGTTCAATTTAATTGATTTCTTATTCATATAGTTTGATTAAAATTAAACAATTTACTTGAATCAGCCATTTACCTAGCTCCTATACTACATATTACTGTAATAAAGGATAAAAGGGTATCCATTGGTAATCCTACCCCGCAGGGCGGATTACCTATTCTCCGCAGAGAATTTTTAAGGATGCCCTTTAATATAAACTAATAATATTGTTGTTGCACTTCCTTGCAAACAATAACGGTAACGTCATGCATGAATGTGTATTCTTCTGCGCACAGTTCGTACACCATTCCCGCAGGAATGTTTCTGTTTATGGCATTACTCGTTTAGCGTTTACAATTCCGTACTCCAACTCGATCATTGGTTTACCGATGCAGTCTTTAACCTGCAAAATTTGTTTACGTCCGTTGATATTGATAACAATTTTCTCAGGAAACTCTTGCTGAGCGTTAAGCCTTGGCCCTGACACCCGGGACCCCGCAGGGTCCGCTCCTACGCCATCAGCAATGCTAGAATTCTGACATACTTTTGTCGCAACATCATACAGTCGTTCTACGACCCAGTTAAAGTTTTTATCTTTAACTCCCTTCATCACAATTTCTTGTGATAGTCCTTCCATAATGGCCTTTTGGTTAAGCCCTGTGGAAAGACTCACTAGTGCATCCCATACCTTAAGAGCAAAGCTCTCAAATGGTAAGGTTTGCTCACAGCCGATTATCTTGTTCCAGAAATGGAATCTAGTTGAACCCAGAGTAATACTACCATCATCGTTGATGGTATAGATCTTGTACTTCTCTGTATGGTCCAACTTTTCATAAACGGCTGCCTTAATTTTCGGTTCGGAGAGCATTACAGCAATAAGCTTAACGCTCTTCTCAGTTAAAACAGCCTCCATGAACTTATGCTATCTTATCAGCTGGTTTAGAATCTGACTTCTGACGCTCGTAGTCAGCAACGATCTTCTCGTTTGCTGCGATAGCAGACAAACACTGTGCCTTAGCCTTCTGAGCCTGCTCGATAATTGCGTCGAGACGAGCAATCTCACCACGGTTAAGGTCATTAAGGATGCCACTCAAATCCTTAGGATCTGAGAACACTGCCTTAGAGTTCTTATCCTTAAGAGCATTCTGAACTGCCTCCTCGGTAGTCTCACCAAACTTGGTGCTGTTCTCACCGAGAGGAATATCAATCTGATGATCGGTGCCCTCATTGAGACGGCAAACAACATCACCGATTGCATTTTGCTTGGTCGCCATAGACTCAATCGTAATATAGCCGATCGCAAAACGGCGAGGAGAACGATTGAGGACAAGGTTTACATTGGAGCCCTGTTTAGCCTGCTCCAAAACCTTATCATGATCTGGGTTGAACATACGGGTCTGAGGAGTAAATACATCCTGACCAAACATTTTCGCACCGAGCAAGCTCAGTGGGGTACGATTTGATTTAATTGTAGTTTCCACGATGTTTACATTAATTTCTGACATAATCATATCCTTTTTGATATCGTTATTGATTAACTAACGATATGATTGAAAAATATTGTGTATTTTGGCTACACCTTTGCCGTTGTTTATTGAATAAAGCAACGCTGATACGAAGATACTCGGTTACTACTTTGCTTACTTAGTTTTCTAAAGAAAGTTCTACTATTGTAGACGCTTTGTATAGACTTAGTCACACTCTTCCTATTACAACAATAGGGTAATAGGCTTGTGACAGGAATTACATACGTAAGATGTAATTAACATTTACTGGATTATCCAGGCCCATCGTCTAAAGCTTTGAATGCTTTCTTTGCATAATCAAATGCCGAACTATTTTCTGCTATTTTGTTCACGTTTTTTTCTAACTTAACTATTCTAATCTTCGTTGGTGAAATTTTGCAGAGCAACTAACACTCATAGAATCTTAGAATTCTTATAACCCACGAAAATATGTAGAATCTCGGTCGTATTTCCCTTACTATACTTACAAGATCTTTCTACAGGTTGTCGATTAAACGCAGATTTCCTCAGCTAATAAGTTTTAAAAGCGCCTAACTTATCGGAATGGCTCCTTACTGCGGTACTCGGCTTATGGCATGTACCCAGCGGTTGGTTATCGGAATGTCTCAGGATCAAACCCATCACAGACTTTACGGCTTTTTACATCTTTGCTGATGTTTGCAATTTTTCTGTACCGGTATTACTACCTCCTATTTATAGTGCACGAATATTGGGAATTCAACCCATACATTTCATCTTGTCACCCACTTATAAACGTAATATACATGTATAGAGACAGTATACACATATAATATACACAGTCGTTTTACAACATAGAATATAAGCTGCCCATCAACTTCCTGTATTGCTTCGAACCTTTGTGTTTACATATACTGTTGCGCAGTATACTTTAGCATGGTTGGCATATCGGTTGGCACTCGAACTTTCCGTGAGGGATCTTCTTTACAACAGAAGTATAGTTCCCATATAGAGTCCCATACGGAGGACATCAATTTTTGTTAAACATGTTATCTTTTAAACTTTCTAGATTTTCATAGTCTATATCTCTTGCATACAACATACGCATATATAATATACCAGCTTACTACTCTGTAGAGACTATATAATATTGTATATCATAGTGCAAATAAACTATTAGTCTAAATCGTTTTGGATGAAAGTGGAGGTCAAATGGCCCTGGATGGACATATATCGAATCAACTTTCTACCTGCTTTGCTATTTCTTATTCTAGGATAGCTCTCCATCAATTTTCTTTGACTGTAACGAAGTCATCGATCATAGTCTCATGAACGATTTAATTTTCATGGAAATTGGCTGTAAGTTCGGATTGCCTAACATCCTAATAATACAACTGGAATAGATTTTCACCGCGATCTTCACCCGCGTACGATACTCCCGTAGAGCTTCGATTAAGGGACTGCCCAACCCTTGTGCTTGTTTTACTTTTATATACCGCATAAACAAGAAAAGCCTGGCGGTCACAATCAGACACTTCTACCCCATCCCTGGCACCCCTTCAACGGAGTTGTACTGAATCGAACAGTAAGGTTTTGGTATAGTCAGCAAACTCATTTAGTTTACTCTGTGTGGTATTACTCCCACAGTATTGATGTAGTTTTTCGGCCTTTATACTAGCTTTGGACACTAGAAACACTACCTACGGCAAATAATACTTCTATATTGTTTGGGATATCCTCGGTTCTTCCAGCACCATGCACCATACCATGTATGCAATTCTGTTCACCTACTGGGGACCAATATAGTTCATCTCGTGTAACGTTCGTATATGTTTAGTATTATCACATATAATTCCGATACGGTTCATTATGCCCTTCTTGGGACTTATGCGTTTTTAGATTACACAGCCTCATCCAGCTTGTCTCCAGACGGTTCTCACAAGTCCAGCTGTGTAATCTATAGGAGTTGATACAACGCTTCTCCTACCTGTATCAAACTGTTTCAATGTTTGATACATTTCATCCTACCTTTTGAGTAATCTCGCTCTGCAAGACAGAGTTAACATATTCTCGGATCCAGTTAATATTCGTACGTAGACTAATGGGATCTACTATATGTACTTACCTAACTATAGTACACAGGGTTCTTATGTTTACTTGTGTACGTTAGAGGCGATTTGGATATAATCACGGAGCTCTCCCTTACGAATGGTAGAGTTGTGATTAGTGGAGTCGACCTTTTCTCCAGATTCCATAATATACAGAAGTGGTACATACGACGTATCTGTCTTCTTAATTACGGTTCGCTTAACAATTGTCTTCGCAGGCAACTGTTTATGATTACAAGGTACAGGCTTTTCTACCTTAACGGTATCATGCACTGTATCAGGATTAGCACGATTCACTTGACCAAACAAATGGTCCATTGGTTGCTGCACAGTAGATGCTGCTACTGTCTGCAATGTCGTTGGAAGGGGAACATTCTTAAGATCTGCAATATTCATGCCGATCGTAAGGAATGCTGCACCTAACAATGTGATTACTAATTTTTTCATACTTTGATAGTTAAATTATTTTCGTTCACTTTGCCATTGGATATCAAAGGCTTTCTTAACACGACCAACTAGTTGTGAACTAACTCTCTTAATTGGCCGTATTATTTTTTTACCTGAGCTTTTGCCTTATCCTTAGCTTCATTCTTCTTGTTCTCAGCTGCCTTCTTTTCAGCTGCTTCCTTAGCAGTCTTGGCAATAGCCTCTTCCTCAGCCTTGATTTCCTCATCGGTCTTGAATACCAAGTCGACAATATTCTCCTTAGCATAACCTACGAGTGGATCAGAAGGATTACGGAACAGGTTAGAGATGATACCTGCATACTGAGTGGCGTTATCCAGCATAGAGAAAGGTTTAACCTTAGCAATCATATCAGGAGTTACGTCGCGATAGTATGCACGTTTAATAGAGGCAACAGTCTTCTTAGCAAAGCTGTTACCGTCCAAGAAATTCTGCTTCAAATTTTCAACAAAGCTACCTGGAGCTGCAAGAACTGCTGCGGTGGCCTTATCCGCGTGAGCAATATTCTTGTTAGCTGAGTCAATACGCTCCTTGTTACGATCCTTCTCAGGAAGCTTGTTCTCTGCCTCAAGCAAAGCTGTGCCCTTAGAGCGAATCTCGTCCGCACCAATGATTACGAGACACTTTACAACGTCTGCAATCTGATCATCGGTGTACTTGCATACGCCGGTTTTCTTGTCAGTAGAATGGTCTCGAAGCTCACAGAACGCAGATACAGGAGATCCTGACATAGCGGTAACATTGAAGAGGTGAGTACCAATTCCATAAGCAAGCGTTCCGACACGACCTGTAAAGTTAACAATCTTGCGAAACATGTCATGGAAGCTCATGTTGTTGATACGCTCAAGATCATTCTTTGCAGAAGCAAGAGCCTTCTCAGCATTAGCCTTATACTCCTTATCCTTAGTCTCCTTGAGTGTCTTTTCAGCAGACTCGATAGCACGTTTAGCCTCAATAGAGCGATATGCCTTATAGAAGTTTACACACTGCATAATGCTATCCATCAGCTTAGAGTCACGATTCAAAGCCAGGAAGCCAGACAAAGCCTTCTTAAGCTCTTCTTCGTCCTTGATCTTGGTAGGATCAAAGACCTTACCTGCTGTAGCTGCACGAGCTTCAGCATCCTCTTCGAGCTTCTTAGAAGTTTCTTCTGACACTGTTACAGCTTCGGCGGTAACCTCAACTGCTTCAGGATCATCCTTCGAAGGCAAGAGTTTTGTGCCATCAAAGCTTACGCCAATCTCCTTCAAAGCCTCAGTAAGCTCTGGGAGTGCAGACTTACGGATTACCACCGCGAAGTCACTAGTACCATACTTGACCTCATTGCATACGCATACAGCGATGCCGAGGGCATTAATATGATTGAGCTTGTCGATAGCTCCCTGTGGCATACCGGTATGCTCAGCAGCGTTCTCATCCAAGAAGAAACGCTCATGAGCCATCTTCAACAAGTCTACCTGGTGGTTACGGTCCATACTTGATCCACCTGTTGTTGTGAGCATAGCTGCAGCCTCAACAGCTGCATTTGCACCGTTATCACCACCATTGTTATTATTCTGAGCAACTTTTACATTGCCCTTGTTATTCTTTTTTGCCATTTTGATAATGTTTAAAATGTTGTTTACTACGCTGCCTTTTTAGCAGCCTTCATTAACTCGATAACCTTAGCATGCTCCATGAGAGCGATAACATCATCTTTGATAGTGTACTCGATTCCATAGTGCTTGTTCACCTTGGTCTTTTTTGTGAGCATGTGTTTCACGCCTTGTTCGTCCAAAAGCTTAATAAGCTTACGGAGTCCCTTTTTGTTTCCTACATGAAATACCTTTACTTTTTTCATAATAGAATTTTTTAAAATGTTTGATACTTTTCTGGGCAACTAACTTAAATTCAACTTGTGTCGAATATGAAGTTCGTTTTTAACCAATCTCGTGGAGGTTTAGTGAGCACATTAATATGCTCGTCTTCACCCAAGTTAAGCACAGCAACAGTATCTACTACAACTGTATCCTTACCTGCTGGTTTTGTCTCAGCACATGTACCAGCGCCCTCTGAGGGTTCCAAAGCCCAAAATGAGCACGTCGGTGCCAGCATGGGAGTTGTCGAAGATTTAACTGTACTGGCTTCACTTTCATGGTCAACAAAGGCATAGTTGACCATGCTCTTACCGGTAAAACCGAGCAAGAGACTTACGAGAATGATCCAGAACAACTTGTTGCTCTTATTGTATCTTGCGAAACCAAGAGCTACAAAAATCGAGAGAATCAATAATAAAAGTGAAGTCATTTTTGTTAAACTTTTAAGTTATTTTTAATTTTCCTACGAGTGCGACTTAACGCAGCTTTTATAGTGCCTGTAGGAGTTTTTAGCACTTTGCTAATTTCATCAACTGACAGATCTTCTACGTAAAATAAATTAAATATCTTCTGTGTCTTCTTAGGGAGCTTTTCAAACTCCTTTAGAAGAGATTCATACTCAAGAAGATTGACAAGATCTTCTTCTTCTGAAGAATTAGTTAATTCAACAGGTAGTCGGCCTGTTTCTTCTCCTAACTCCATAGATTTTTCCTTTACTTTTCGTAGATAATCTATAGCTGTTCGATTAGCTATAATTCTCAGCCATCCGCCAAAAGACGAATAATCTGTGAATGTCGAGAGTTTTTGATGAACCTTAAGAAATACTACATTAGTAAGATCTTTTGCTTCATCCATGTCGTTCACGTAATAAAAGAGTACATTGTCGACGAACTCCTTATAACGGTTAAACAATTTATTAAACGCTAGCTCATTTCCCTTTTGAGCTTCTTTTATGGTCTCAATCTCAGATTGAGTGATACGCTGATACTCCATATTGTGGGGTAGGGGAGATCTCTCTCACCCTACTCCTGATAAAACGGAAGATCATACACCATCTTTTGACGGTATAATGACCAAACGTTGTTGACGAAGTTGTTGAAGAGGATGATCTTAAGATCTTTTCCTCCTGTCTTCATTTTTACTTTTTCAAGTAGTCCTGAACCTATGCGCATACGAGTTGTCAGCGTCTTAAATTTCATTGGATTACTAAAGATTATGGTTTTCATAATCCAGTCTCCAACTCTACGCAGATTTTCATTACACGCATATTCATACAAACAATTTTCGTCTAGGCTATCACCGGCACAGAATATGTGTGGTTCGTAAACAAATCCTTTTTTAAGACTGTTATGGAACCAGTTAATTACATTTTCTATACTCTCATTCTTATAGCCTAACAGATTAGCTCTGTAAATTAGTACTTTAGGGAAATACTCCATTTTATTTTGTTTAATTAAATGTTTTCTTAATAAACTTAGAGAAATCTTCAAGATAATCATCTAGGAATCCAGCTTTTTCTGATAAATAATTATCAAATAGAGCCATATTGCCGCACTTACATGATATTTTGTAATAGTTTTCTAGGAATTTATAGTTGTTTTGAAACCATACTACCCAGCTATTAACCCATATCCAAAATGCGTATTCTCCAGCATTGAAAGTCTTGTTAATACATTCTAAGTTTATAGAGTCTGCAAAATTAAAATTCTGAGACCCCTCATGTATCCCAAGAGCTTTTCTCAATGAAGAATCTTTCTCATCTGTTCGAGGTATTCCTCGTCCAGTGTTGTAGATTGCTACATTTTCTTGATATACACGGTCTATCCATCGCGTCTTTACGGCATATCTAATTCTTTCGTGTGGTTTCTTACCTATATTAGATAATCTACCAAACTCTGTACACCATTTAAACGCTAGGTTGACGATATAAGGACACCTGTCCTTTATCATCGCTTTATATCCCTTTGTCATAACTAATAGAAAGGAAATGGGGAATCGAACCCCAAATCCTTTTCTCCACTTTGGTAGGAATCACCTAGACTAAACTTACGCTACGTTAGTATAGTCTACAATGTTATTTACATTGTCATTTAATTTACAGTATAGTGCTTAACGTATTTATCTCCTCTGACAATCAAAGCCAGAACATGCCCATATAGGTAGTTTTACAACATGCCTAGGTTGTCCATCAAATGGATGGTCATCGATAAGTGAAAGTTTTATGTGGACATGCGCGGAGTCGAACCGCGGTCTTGCCAGATTATTTCATACACACTGTACATTCTTTGTAAATGTCCTGATGATCAGTCAGAACATTCGATTTAAGCCACTTTAGAGTCGTTCTAAGGCGCTTTCGGCAGCATCGTGGTTAATTACTCCACTTATCTCCTACAACGCCTCAGAACGCATTTGAATATGGCTAAAAAATATATAGGAATCCTCATGATACGAAGATACTTAGAGGGCTATATTCAGCATTTTTGATACATCTTGCAGGGTTCAATCTTGGTTCTCAGCCAAGTCGAGTCTCCCCGATACAAAGATACGTACAAAACATATTGTTTGATCTACTGTCCCAATTTACTGTGTGGGTTCACATCTCTTCTTCCCATCGTGATACGAAGATACTTGATGAGAATGTTAATTCATTCTGAGATTCCTTCTATACACTGCCCCTCGGGGTCTCTATTACCTGAGAATCTATGTACGTGATACGAAGATACTTGTACTAGAAGAAGAATTAGAAGCGGTCGAACTGATAGTTAGCATAATACCAACAGTTAGGATACTTGTCGCGCAACTCACGGTCGTGCTTCTCGTACTCCTGGTTCAGATCAGACATTTGCTTTTTCTGATCCTCATCGATCTTCTCCGAGAGGTCACGGAACTGATTTGGTGTGATCTTCTGATCATCAGGAACGGCGGTACCATCCTCCTGCTTGCCCAGAAGACGAGCCAACAACTCTGTACGCTTCTTGAGAATGTCGAGAGTAATCTTTGCCTTCGCACGGTCCTTACGGACATTGAGAAGCTCCTTAATACGGAGGAAGTCAGCACACTTAACGATCTCCTTTACCTGGGAGATCTTACGTTTCTCCTCATCCTGGCGGATCTCTTCCGCCGCCTTGTCTGCGATGTCGGTTACAAGGTTGCCCTTAACCAACTTCTCTACAACGTTGTCTACTGACGCATTCTGCTGCTCTTTAGCAGCACCTTTTGTTTCTGCTTTTGCCATTTTGATAATGATTTAAAATGTTTGTAAATAAAATTAATTAACATATGTTACTTCGCCGACACTCCATGATGGATTCTTAACGAATACCTCACCGTTACTATTAACGGTGATATCACATGGAGCCTTGTGGGCGCAGTTAGCCAAATGAATGAGTGCGAATCTAGCTTCTTGAGCTTGGTTCTCATCGGGGTATTTGGATTCGAATGCCAATGTTTTGACAATCTTACCCTTCACCTTCTTAGTCGTATACACTGGTATCTTCCACATAATCGAAAGGGTTTAATTTGTTCTGAAACTTGTCACGCTTATAAGCCTTTGCTTTGGCTTCTGCATGACGTTGACGATACACTTTCTTAGTATTACGCTGTGTTCTGCACATAATTACATGTTATTATGAACTGTTTTAAATACACGAATAACATCGGTAGAAATACCGTAAGAATCACACATTCTTTTACTTACACCACCAGATATAACCTTGATAGCGCCAATAAGAGCATCACTGTTAGGCTCGTCATTTATAGCCTCTGACAATGCAAGCAACAACTTCATCTTGGAGTCGAAATACTTGCCAAACTTCTTCTTTACGTAGATACATGCAGATTCTACTACAGATAATTCTGTAGCATTCTTAGCTTCTGCATGACGGATAATAATGGAATTAACTTCCGTTTCATCCATTGTAGATGCATGAACATCTTCAACACCAGGTTTAATAGACTTCAGCTGTGAAGCTATTGCTACAACTTCAGATGGGTTCAAACTTGAACCATCGTAAGAAATAATAATAAATCTCTTCATAGCTAATCCTCCTTTGGCATTATGTTAGTACTAGAGGACTGTATCACCTGCACATGCTTGCCGTTGATAATGGTGTCAACAACTTCTGTGTTCGGAACATCAGGAGGAGTAATAGCTTGATACAAATCCGACTTGTCTGGCAGATTCATGTATACATGCTTATTCATCTCGAACTCATTAGATATACTCATCTTAGTTACTGGTTTTCCAGATTTCTCTAAGACTGATACTACATCACGCATAACCTTTTCTGGTATGCTGAAGAACACTGAGTCCTGATGTCTCCACTGACCTTCTGATCTCTGGAACTCTATAGCATCAGAGTAGTCTGTGAATGTAGGATTGTCAATTTCCCGCATCATGTTGGTCACCATGAGCGAATCATCATGTCTGATTTCGCTCTTTGTCTGCTTCACATAGTCACATGATGACACTGTGGCAGCTACAATAAGCATGATTAAGCACATGCTAAGCTTTTCGAATAATCTCTTCATTTTGATAATTTATTAGAGATTTAACAAATGTTAACTATCCGGGTTTTAAAGATTCACGGAATCATCTTTGTGGACCAGCTAGGGCTTGAACCTAGGACCTCCAGATTATGAGTCTGTTACTCTAACCAGCTGAGCTACAAGTCCAAATGGCAGTTTCGTGTTGTGTTTTACGTCAACCTTAGAAACTGTTAAAACATCTGTGACGATAACGAAGTACGAAGCTCTCCAGCTTGTGATTTTATACAGACTTGAACTGTCATGTAGGCCTCTAACCTAATAAATCTCGGGGACAGTATAAACTGCCCCCTTGAAATGCAACTAATCAAATTTCTCCATCCAGTAAGATACAAAATATATGAAACTGGAGATCAAAATTATTGCTAACCAAACTACAACAACTATTAACGAAAAGTTGCTAATCTGGTCAATAATTAAGCTTTTTGAGATAATCTCAATAAGCGGAAAGCCAGAAAAGAACATCAGCATTATTGAGAAAAACAACTCTAATCCGTCTCGTTTCATAAATATAATGCTGTTTGAGATACTTCACCATAGTCGTCTTCACTAACAAACCATGAATCATTATCTTCTGTTAAATAATTCTTTCTAGCTCCAAGATCTACATCTTCTAATGATAATACACACATATCATCATGACCTGCAGATTTGTAGTCTTTTAACTCTACATTTGCATCGTTACAATGCGCTTTAAGTCTACGCAATGATGCATGATGGCGTCTGACTTCTAATTCTTTGTCAGACATCTGGCCATTCTTTCTACGTTTTGTCATTGTTATGGATTAATAAATATTACACTGTCTTCACGACATGTGCAGGTTATCTCTCTTTTTGTATCTACAACTCTTGGGCAAGAGAATAGATTATCAAAGATACAACCTTTACATGTCGCTTGACGTTTAGCCCTAACAACGATGCCATTTATTTTGTAGATTCTGCCAGGGCCAAATTTTTTATTCATAGTTCACCAATTAATTGCAGCTTGTACATTGGTTGCTTGACTGGGACCATGTCATAACCTTTACGAGTTTCACCAACTTTTCTTAATACTCTAGATATTTCTCCAAGTTGATATGCTCTACGTATAGTTGAGCCTTTTTCAGCTAGTATAAAACATACAAATCTTGATGGACTAGCATATAGCTTATCATATACAGGTGATACGCTATGATAGAATGCACCAATACCTTTTGTGATATTGATTTTATCCATATCTTCTTTACTAACCATAATCTTTGTAGTTTCTCCAGCTTTCTCAAGACTAACAGATCTATACTTATAACACTTTCCGGTCTTTATATCTCTAACAATTGTGCATTTTTCATGCGTGCTAGTGATAACAACCATTAAACCACCTACCATTGTTCCACTTGGCAATGTTCGGCGTACTATATCATGTGGTTGAAATTTCATTTGTGTACAAATTTAATTTTATAACGCACTATTGATGTAATTACACCATTTCTTAGTCTAATACCAAGTGTTGGTTCAACAGAGAATTGCTTGCATACATTAATATAGTCAACAACACTCTTAGAGATTGGAATAATCTCTGAGAATCCTATCTTCTTATCAATGTATACAGCCATATACTTAACGGTTTTACCGTTAGAACTAGGTTGTTGTACTATCTGCTTAATACATTCAACCTTGCATGTCATTGTGTCTATCACTGCTTTTTGCTGTGCGTGACACTTTGCGGTAACAAATAAAAGCATAGCTATTATAACTACCGCTATAACCCAACCAGTTCCATGATTGTCTGGTTTTTCACAAAGATTTGTAGTCATACTTTAATGTTTTGATACACAAACTCTGTCTGAATCTTAATCTTTCCATCGTTCTGGATAGTAACATTCAACATACTTAATGAATCGTTATGAATTTAACACTTGTCTTACCAGCTCCTGGAACATTCGAATGTTTGTTATTAATATAACTATTCAATGTGTTCTCGAGTGATTTGGCATTGACTTTACTTAATCCAGAAGAGAGGATCATTGTAGATCCCCCCTCTTTAGCAACTACCTTGTAGTTAAGATATTCAGCATCTGGTTTCCCTTTTGCTGACTGTGGCTTAACTGCCTGGTTATGCGTCTTCATGTTTTTCTTCTTCTGGTTCATCATCAATGAATGGTTTACAATCCAACCCAATGTTCTTAATAGCCTCAGGTTCACTGAGTTTGTCTTCAGCGATTCCGCTAACAGCACTAGCAATACATGCTAAATTGTTGATACTGTCAACGTCGTTAAAGACGCCTCTAACTTCAACTGTTACGCTGATAGTTTGCTCACCTGTGTCCTTGTTCTTCATAACAACGATTCCTTTGAGAATCGGAATTTGTTTCTTGAACTTATTCTCCACATAATTAGGAGAATCCAAATCAACATGATTAGGAGACAATGTGCGACATATAGTTACAATCGTCTTGTTACCGTCAGCATGAATAGTTGACTCAAACTGTGGGTACTTTTTGCCCATTAATGCTTTAATAATGTCCATAATTTTGATAATTTAAAACATTGTTTATTTGTATAGAACTACACCCTATCTATACTTAGGCTACCTTTGCCTTTTTAGGCATTGCTGGAAACGAATGACCAAAGAACTTTTTAAGTTCCTTTTTTGTCATGGTGTTAGCTTTTGCTTTGCGCTTCATTGTTGATTTACCTTTACCACCATGATTAAACTCATTCTCTGATTTCAGATTTGTAAATTTGTGTGACATTTTGATAATGTTTATAATACTATTATTGCACAAGACTTACCGCTTATGCTCGGTATAAAAGTGTTCCATCGGAGTTCCGAAGGAACGAAGTGTTCCATCTGTATTTATAGAGGCTTTGGACTCTCAGCTTACGCTGGCTACATTAAACACTTAGGGTTGATGCAACTCAACCCTTATGTTTTGATATTGGTTTTAGACTTACACCTAATGGTAATTCCATACAGAAATCATATTTTTCATAATTTCTGTCATAACAACATAAACAATCATCCAAGCACCAATAATTTTTTACAATTCTAAATACACGATGATTAATTGTGACTAATTGTCCTGGTTTGTACTTTTTACGAGTACCAGATGTCTTCTGTATGTTCTTCTTTTTCGAATTCATTCATACTACTCTGCAATAAGTTCATCTACTTTAGACTTTGCATCCAAATAATCAGCACCATAATCTGTAGCTAGATCTGTATCCATCAGATCAAGATCATGTGTACCATCGAGAGAGTCAAGCAATGTCTCAGTACAATTATAGTACTGTTCATATGCTTTAAGCTTTTTCTCTGCTCTATTATTACTACCTTTTACAGCATTAATACCAAAGCAGGCTCCAACAAATCCACCAACAACTAATCCTACTAGGAATAAGTTTAAGTGGTCCATAAAAGAATGCATTTTATCTTCCATAATTATATAAGTTTGATTAATAATCAATTAAAATGGTATATCTATTTTCACGAACCAATATACCCATGCCAAATGGACTAAAATGTAACTAAAAAACATGTATGAAGTAGAGTGGTGACTGGACTCGAACCATGTGACTCACCTAAATGTTCACTAGAATGCCCTCGCATTTCAAGATGTTCACGTTAAACACCAAATGACTTATACGTGTTTCGTCAAATGTCTGTGTCAGGCTTTAAAAACAAACCTACATCTGTTTATCTTGCGTGCGTTATCACCACTATCCGTCTCTCCGGATCGTCATAGAATATCCGCATCTTTTAGCGTATACGTTCCCTAAAACTTTATTGGATACTCAGCATACATGTAATACTGCTTAATTGTGATTTTTTAATCACATCTTCATAAACCGTTTACCGACATGTTTGGGTCATCCCTCTGTGTCCTATCGATCGACATCTTATAGCTTTGCAAGTACTATAAGTACGTGTCGTAGTCATGGGCTTGGGACCATGAACGCCACATTACTGCCTACGATTTATCACGTTAGCGTAGGCGCTCCGTCATCCTTGTTTATATACCGCATGAGATAACGGTCCAATACAACTATCTTCTCAGATTGTTGCATTGAGGTCTATGAATTGCTTTTGAGTAATGAAACAGACTACACAATGATGCAGTGTAGTTTCGTCTAGGTCTCATCAGTGTTAATGTTAGACTCTCCCTAGCTGAGTTTAAAATAAATATATCACTATCTTCACAGACTGTGATATATACCACGCTTATTGTTGCCACGCTTGGCAATTAGTAACCTTTAATCAATAATGAGCATATTTTTTGTGCAATTAACATGGAATCTTTTCATCCTAATAAACAACTACCGGATTGTCCGGCACGCAGTCCTTTCTACGTATTAAGTTAAAGAGGTGATTCAAATATGACGTCTTCAATTGTCTTGCCAATTAAAGATCTTTTATATTCAGAGTATCTTATTGTGTTAGGGTACTCTACAATATATCTGACAAATCCTGCTAATTCTTTAGAATATGGCAGGCTAATCATTACCAATAAGTCTTTTACAACTTTTTTGGTAAGCGCGTTTACTCCTCCCCATGTATTAGGAAAGTTGTTCCACTCTTTTTCCCAGAGCTTGGGTGCATTGTTCTCGACTAAGCGAATAACGTCCAACGCATTTGTTTTATAAGTTATTTTCATATTGATTATGTTTTATTCTATCTGCTCTATCTGAAATTTCACCTGCTTATCCGTCTCTCCCCTTTCTCAGGCAAGCTCTAAGCTAATGTCTGAGCGAAGCGAGTTACATTTGTTCAAGCAAGCAAGGTAGCGCCACGAGGACGCTACGATGCAAGTTGTTAGAAGGTTGCTGGACCAGTTGCTGGAGGCACGCTGCCTGGAGCTGCTGCGGCTGGTTGTTGAGGAGCTGGCTGAGCTACGTTAGGTTGTGGAGCTGGTTGCTGCTGTGTAGCTGCCGCTAGTGGGTCAGGAGCTGGTGTAGCCTGTGGTGCAGGCTGAGGCGCAGCATTACCTGCTACAGTTGCAGTCTGGTTATTAACAGGCTTGAAGAACTGACGCTCAATACTACGTACTCTTGAGACTGGATCCCAGTTCTTGGCATAGTTTGGTGTGCCATCAACTTTCGGAGTTTCCGAAATTAGGATGCAGAATACCAAGACTGAGTCCATTGTCATAGGCTGACCAGTCGTCTTGTCCAATCTTTGACTATGATCTCTGTTGAGTAAATAACTCATTCCGTGCTCAAGAGGCTGTCTTACGAAGATACCATTCAAGAAGCGATAGCGCTCTGGAATTGCATCTTCATTGCTTTCTTGAGCAATACCTCCGTGCTGTGTGTCCAAGTATGGACGGATAGCGTTAATTAATCCGTCGACACCGAACATCACAATTGAGGTATTCTCCTCAAAAACACAGTCTTGATTCTCTAATGTAGCTGCTACATACAAATTACCTTCCTTCTGTCCTTCCTGTGCGTTAGCCTTCAGGATAGACATATTAAACAAACGATACTTAGACATAATATATTATATTTAATGGTGAAACAATATTCAGCAAGTTCAAATAATCATTTGTGAAGATAATAGCTATAAAGCTATATATTAAGGAAGAGGCATAACCATAAACAACATCAAATGTATAAATACATAGGTGTGGAGACTGTTCCAAACATCAACATATCTATATCTTTCTCTCTTCCCCTGCTAATAATCTAGAGGTGTTCTTTATGTTCCCGCAAGCAAAGAAAGGCAAGAGGGTAAGGCATAAAGCCTTACTCCTCAAGCTGATACAAACTGTCAACCTTGTGAGCTAAATCAAGATACTTGGCCATTGCATCGCTGCCATCAGTGTCAAACAACTCATTCTCACCCATAACATGGTCTGCTGCGTCAAGTGCAGCACGCTGTGCATTAACTAGTTCGGTCTTAGCGTTGTAATCATTGTGTAACAACTTATACTGGCTAAGTATAATGTTTTTCCCATTCTCTTGACCAGTGCAATAACCTGCAACAAAACCACAAACTAAAACAACAATGAATAAGATAATCCTACGAAATGTTTTCATAACTGTAAATATTTATTGATTAAACATAAGCTAAAGAATAAGCAAGAGATAGTGAGTAATGCCCACTACCTCAAGCTAATTTGAACGATTGGTCCAATTCGTGTTTTACTCCATTGTCGAAATACTTTTCTCCCAATGGGCCAACATACTCTCCCAATTGATACAAGTTGAATAGCTCGTGATATTTATACTGAAGCCATTCTCTTATATCACCTCTACAATGTACAGTGTAAATGTAGTCGAGAGTTTCCTCAATTGTTGAGAAACCATTTTGTGCTGCTATCATTAGCAGACAAATAAGATGCATTTGTTTCATAGTTGCTGTGATTAAATAGTAAGAGAGTACGCCATTAGAATGGCAATACTCTCTCAACAAACTGTCGATTATCAAAGTACTTGTCATATACACCAAATGATACATTGTATATGTTATGCTCACACATAGCGTCTGAGAACACAAGCTCAAGGAAATCAGCACGTGATAGGATATCACGTTCACGATCAATTGCATCAATTACATCAACAATTGAGTAATCAACCATATCACGTTGAACAGCAAACAACATGATAGCTATTAAACAGAATTTATCCATATTGATTATGTTTTATTGTTACTAATAGTAAAGAATTGTTCTTTATGTTCCCGCGATCAGGTTGGCAATCTATCAGCGACGTCATTTAAGATGCCGGGGGTAGTCAGATCCCAAACGCGAGCCGGGGGAGGCAATTATTACTGTTTCCCGTCTTTATATACACATAACAG
>ERZ1035070.78-NODE-78-length-30614-cov-8.119114_pt1 | contig 30614 bp, 29 predicted proteins | sample MGYA00520603_ERZ1035070 | MGnify/ENA primary metagenome ERZ1035070 (study PRJEB33766, sample SAMN09781695) | gut metagenome | biome: gut microbiome | host: Homo sapiens | place: Madagascar | study: EMG produced TPA metagenomics assembly of the PRJNA485056 data set... | reverse complement strand
TATAATTCCCGCTCCTGCAACCGAAACAAGAATTCCTTGTAACAATAAAATTTTTTTATTTGACTTGAATTCCTTTATGTGCGAAACCAAAATCAGTTTTATCCACTGAAAAATAAAAGGTAAAATGGCAAATGAAAAAATCAGGTTTTCAAAAAAAGTTGTGTCGGTAAGATTTGAAATTTTTCTTTGATTGATGTCAACAAAAACCGATGCCGCAATCCAAAGCAATGGAATTGTCATAAGAAAAATGCACGGAATGATAAAAAAAAGAGACTTCCGTTTTCTAAAAAGAAAAACAATCAGATATTCAATGATAAATATGAACATTAAAGACAAATCCAATGCTGAAAAAATAAAGACATTCAGCGCACTCAAAATAATTCCATGGAATCTGTTTGCGGAAAGCGAAATTCTAAAGTTGAACAAGATTTGCACAAAAACAAGCAGAAACATTGCAAGCAGTGTTGGAAAAATTTTCAGCCCAAAGTAAAGTACTCCGTTTTCTGCTGTGAAAAAAAACAATTTCTGGAACAAAGTTAAAAATGCCGCTGTTATAATTAAATAAGCGGGAATTGAAAAACATGTTCTTGACATGTCTTTTAGAATCGCCTCATTTTTTCCTGTGTATGTAAATGAGTAAAAACATATAAAAAAAAGAACTGAAATTGTAAAAAAAAGATATATTGCTGTTAATTGCGCTTCATTAAGCCAAAGACCGTAAATTCCAAGTGGAATAAAATTGTAATGCTTGTTCCAAGTCTGGCTTCTTGCGGAAATAAGGTTGTCCTGAATATCAGAAAGTATATTTGCGTCCTTTTGCGCATGACCCAAAGGAATTTCTGCTGCAGGAATGTCATTTTTTAGGAAAGCGGAAAGCCTTCTGTTGTTTTTGTAGTATTGCGGCTTGTAGATGTACAGCATGGAAGTTTTTACTCCCATTGGCTTTTGGTTTTGAAGACATGATTTTTTGAGCGTTTGAACAATCCATTGCGGCGAAATTGTTCCTGCTCCTTCAGTGAAAATGAAAGGAGGCGCGTTTTTTCCATTTCGGATTAAAATTGCGCAGGCTGATTCCGATGAAAAAATACTTTTTGCCAGCTCCTCTGTTGCTGTTTTTGAGGCTTGAACGGAAGGCAAAGGAAATGATTCATTCTCCGCGGTAAATGAAATTATGCAATTGTATGGAAGCTTTTTTTTGTAAGTAGAATCGATAAAATCGGCAATAAATTCCTTTTTTTCTAAGAAAAATTCTTGGCTAAAGACAAAAAATACATCAGTGATTCCACTTTTATTTGTGTCGTCTTCCTTGCTGTTTTTGTCAGCAGGAATTTCAATGAGAATATTTTTAGGAAAAATTCCGGCGTTTTGCGGAGCAATGTCTTGGATTCCAAATGAAATCTTGCTTTGTGTTAAAAAATCTTCTATTTCTTGTGTTGTGTAAATGTTTAAGTTTGTTTCAATGTTTTCCTGCGAAAAAAGATTCTGCGTAAAAGTTGCTGCAAAAAAAAAGAGAAAACACATTGCTTTCAGCAGAAAATTTTTTCCCATAGACAAAGTTTACTTGAATTTTTAATTTTCTACAATATAATATATCTAATATGTCAAGGGCAAACGCATTATAAATAATTTAAGTAAAGTTTGCGCGAAGAAACGGTTCGTGAGGGCAAAAACACTCTGATTGTTGCGACCGCGTGAGCGGGCAATTCTATAGCTACTTTGCAATAATCAGCTATTGCGCGATTTTGAACCAGGAAAACGTGACTGGGAGTCAGTTTTATGCTGAATACATTTATAATATGTTTGCTCTGTATAATATGTTTGCAAGTTAGGCAGCAATGTTGTATACTGTAAGCATTGTTAAAGTCATGTAAAGCAAAGGAGCTTTATCAAACGAATGTGTGCTGAAAAGAAAAAATTTATTTTGGATTTGCCTTTGAAAATTATTCTTACGGAAGAAGGTACATCGCATTTTTTAAGTCATAAAAAGCAGCTGCTCAATCTAAAACTCGCAGACAACCGTTCGGCTCATGGTGTAAGCATGACATCTTTTTCGCCTGGCTCTCTGCAGGACATGATTCTTTTGGGCTATATTTCCAAGATGGAAATTTCCATGCCGGAATTTGTTTCACATCGCCAAGATGTTATGGATTTGTCCAAGCTGATTGTTTTTTCAATTTTGTACAAGCAGTTTGACAGTGAAATTTATTCGGCGATTATAAAATGTGAATGCATAAGACATCATAACAGGCAAAATCCTTCATCGCTTATTGATGAAAAAACTGTGATTCCGGAAAAACAGCTTAGAATGACTCTTGCAATGAAAGATTCTACAATTCAGGCTGCGAAAAAGACAATTCTTGAGCCGGTTTGGAAAAGCATAATGTCCAATTCAGAGTATAGCCCTGAAGAAAAAAATGTTTATCTTCTTATGACTGAAAAATTTTTGAACAGGCTTACTTTGATGAACTGGTACATAATTGTGAAATTTTATAAAACTGACGGTTTTAATGAAATGCTTACAATTTTGCGCCAGCAGCTCGCTTCGTACATGACAAAATCAAAAGTTGCGGAGTATATTTCGGTAATGGTCATGGAGCTTGCCTTGAACAGCGAAAACAACAATGTAAAAAAGGCTGCAAAATATCTTTATCAGGGAATTGATAATTCCGATACGCTCATATTTGACCCGAAAATCCGCTCGGAAATCGTAAAAGAACTTCAGCGCAAGCACGAGCTTGTTTTTCTTTCCTGGACTTTGGGCGGTGGCTCTATGTCAATTGGAAAACAGGGACTTTTGCAAATTACATTGTACAATAAAGACGATGAATTTCAGGAAGTAAAAGAAAACATCGAAAGCAAAATGTCCGCTAACCTTAACAAAAAATCGCTGATTGACTTTTACCGCCAGATGCCGGATGGTCAGGAAGGAACGGACTTGGGACTTTACTATTTGTCTTATCTGGAAGATGCCTGTAAAAAAGTCAATATTAAATTTGAATCAATTGTAAATCAGTCTTCATCCAGCGATCTTACCGTTATAAACTTGAAATTCAATTTTTAAGTTATGCGGAAAACTTCTCTGTTTGTTTTTATTTTTTCAGTTCTCTTTTTTTCGTGCTCACAAGACAGCGCGCAAATTGCTTCTGCGGAATCTTCTGTGATTTTTGATTATAGTCAAAATCCGCCTGATATGCGCCTTTCTGTTTTTGTAAATTCTGAAAGCGATGTTAGGCTTGCCTCGAAAATTAAAATCGTGAATAAAAATTCCGGGCTTGAATGGAACTGCAATGAGCTTGTAAAGTTTGAAGATAAAAACAAAAATTCATGGACAGGCTGCGCGAATATAGTCGCCGCTTTTGGAATGAAAATTCCTGCTGGAGAATATGTCTTGACTTATTTTGACATGGCTGGCGATGAAGATGAAATTTTATTTTCCATCGATTATCCTGAAAATGTTTTGACATTAAAGAGTGAAGATTTTCCAGACGGATTTGATTATTCAGAAAAAAAATCCGCCATTTATACAAAAGATGGAGTTTTGCTTTATTATGGAGAAGAAAAAAAAGAATGGGAAAATAGAAATACCGTTCTTGTTGACTATAAAGATGCGGGGTTCATTAGAACCTGCTATACTTTAAAAAATGACTCTGTAATTTGCCTTATGCCTCCAGAAAACTTGGAGCAGCAATAAAATATAAAACAGCGAGGAAACTGATGCCTAGTAACGACGCCGATGGGAATATTCCCACTGACAATTTAGAAGACCACAGTATTTTTAGACGCCCGGTGCGCACTTATGTGATCCGCGCTGGACGCATGACCGAAAATGAGAAGCGTAGCTATGAAGAACTTCATCATGTTTGGTGCATTCCTTTTGAGCATAGAACGCTTAATTTTACAGATATTTTTAACAACACAAATCCTGTTACAATGGAAATTGGATTTGGAATGGGACACGCTACTGCTCAGATTGCGCAGGACAATCCGAACATGAATTATATAGGAAGCGAAGTCCATGTTCCTGGAGTTGGTCGTCTTCTTGGTGAAATAAAAAAAAGGCAGCTGAAAAATCTTTATTTGATTGAATATGATGCGCTTGAAATCCTTGAAACTATGATTCCTGACAATTCTCTTGCAGGCTTTCATATTTTCTTTCCTGACCCTTGGCCGAAGAAAAAACACCACAAACGCCGTTTGCTTCAGCGTCCGCGCACAGATCTGCTTGTTTCAAAATTGTCTCCCGGCGGATATATTTATTTTGCAACTGACTGGGAAGAATATGCTTTAAGCGCACTTGAAGAACTTTCCTGCACAGAAGGTATTCATAATAAATATGAAAAATTCGCGCCTCATCAGGAATGGCGGCCAAGGACAAAATTTGAGCAGAAAGGGCTTGATGCCGGGCGTGAAATTTTCGAGCTTGTTTTTGTAAAAGATGAGGAATAGCCCGATGGAGCTTTTTGATGTTGAGGAATGCAAAAAGGCAAACGACGAAGCCTTAAAAAAATCCTTTGTAAAAAGAATTTCTGAGCTTGAAAAACTTATAGAAAAATACCAGGCTTCGTATTATAACGGCGAGGCTGAAATCTCTGATGCGGAATTTGACAAGCTTTGGGACGAATTAAAATCGCTAGACAGCGCAAATCCTATTCTCCATAAAGTTGGCGCAGATTCCGGGAATTTTCAAAAATCTCCTCATGTAATGCCGATGGGCAGCCAGGAAAAAGCCGCGACTCCAGAAGAATTTCTTGACTGGGCGAAAAAGCACGACTATTCAGAATATCTTGTTGAATATAAGCTTGACGGAGCCTCCCTTGAACTTCAGTATTCCGATGGAATTTTCTTGCGTGCCGTTACAAGAGGAGACGGAACTGTAGGGGACGTCATTACAGCAAATGCAAAAAAAATGCAGGGCGTTGTTCAGGAATTAAAGGAAAAGTTTACAGGCGGAATCCGAGGCGAAGTCATAATGACTCATCAGGTTCACGAGAAATTTTTTTCTGACAAAGCTAACTGCCGCAATGCCGCTAACGGACTTATGAAACGAAAAGACGGTGAGGGCAGCGAGAATCTTACATTGATAACTTACGATGTCTGGGCTTCCGAAGGTAAACAGCCGTTCAATGATGAAGAAGGCAAACTTGATTTTTTGCAAAGAAACGGATTTAATGTTGTTCCACTTAAAATTTGCAAAAGCACGCAGGAAGTTATAGATTACCGTTCTTCTGTCATGGAGCTTAGAAAAAATCTTGACTATGACATTGACGGACTTGTTGTAAAAGAGCGTGCTGTGGATCACGAAGATGCTTTGCGCGACAGGCCTGACCGCCAGATTGCCTTTAAATTCAGCCTTGAAGAAGCTGTTTCCATTGTAAGAAATATTGAATGGAATGAAACCGGCGCAACTTATACTCCAGTCGCAGTTTTTGATCCTGTTGACTTGAACGGAACGACTGTAAAAAGAGCGAGTCTTGTAAATCCGAACCTTATACGCGCATTAAATGTAAAAATCGGAAGCCACGTTGTTGTTGTAAAGCGCGGTGAAATAATTCCAAAAATCGTGAGCGTGCTTCCAGAGCAAGAAAATCTTCCGTCTGTAAAGATTCCTGAAAAATGCGCTTGCTGCGGAACTTCTCTTATTGACGAAGGAACAAGGCTTTTTTGTCCGAATAAAAACTGTGAAAAGCGAATTCTCCATCAGCTTTTAAAGTGGATAAATGTGATTGACATCCGCGACTTGGGAGAAACTTTAATCACCAGTCTTTTTGAAACAAAAAAAGTCCGGTCAATTTCAGATTTGTATTCTTTGACTGCCAGTGATTTAGTTCCGTACTTTTTGAATTCGGAAAGCATGGAAAAAGAAAAAAAATCGCTTGGCGCGGAAAAGGTTTTTGCTTCGATCCAGTCAAGAAGAAAAATTCCACTTGCAAAATTTATTGCCGGCTTTGACATTGAAGGAATAGGTGAAACTGTTGTTGAAACTTTGATTGCAGGCGGCTTCAATACTTTGCAGAAAATTTTCGATGCGAAAGAAGAAGAAATTGCAGGCGTCTATCGTTTTGCGGAAACTTTGGCGCATACTCTTGTTGAAGGAATTCAAGAAAACCGTGAAGAAATGCAAAGCCTTGTCTCAAGCGGAACAATTTCTGTTATTGAAGGAGCCGCACAGGGAAAACTTGCAGGCAAGTCGTTTTGTTTTACAGGCGAGCTTGTTTCCATGAAGCGGCAGGATGCTCAGAATCTTGTAAAACAGAATGGCGGAGCTGTGAAGTCTTCTGTTGTAAAAGGCTTGAGTTTTCTTGTTACAAACGACACTTCTTCCGGCTCTTCAAAAAACAAAAAAGCAATGGAGCTTGGAATCCCTGTCATAGATGAAAAAGAATTCCTTGCTCTAATTAAAGATTAGTTTTTTCCAGAGAATGCAAAGTCCCCGGTAAAAAAGTCAGGATTAACAGCTTCCATGTTCAGCCGCATTTCCCAGTGAAGATGCGGACCTGTCGCAAGCCCGGTTGAACCGCTAAATCCTATTACTTGCCCGGCTTTTACAGTGTCGCCTTCTTTTACTTTTAGCTGGCTCATGTGGTAGTAAAGGCTATAAAGTCCAGGCAAATGTTCTATAACAACACTCCAGCCTGTTGTAACGCGGGTTTCTGCAAGAACAACTTTTCCTTCCGCGCAAGCAGAAACTTCCGAGCCCTCAGGAATTCCAAAGTCAATTCCGTAGTGCAGTCCTGTCGTTGATTTTCCATTTGTGTATTTGTATTCCCTGCGGTCTGCAAAAAAAGCTGTCCGTCTTGTTGCGTTTGTAGGAAGCAAAAACGGTGTTGTCTGGTAAACTGCGGAAGAATTGGCAGTTTCAAGAATTCCATTGAGCTTTTTTATCTGCTCCATTCTTTTTAAGCTTGAGTCTGCTTTTATATTTGAATTCGACTCGTCAAGATCAATCACTTCTGAAACAAATTCTTTTTTCTCCAGAGTAAAAGGCAGCTCGAATTCCATTTTTTTTGCGCCGTCAGTGCTGTAGATAATTTTCAAAAAGCATTTTGTGTCTTCCGTCCACCAAGTTGAAAGCGGAATGCCTGCAAGAAATGTCCTGCTGCTTTTTGTGTTTTTTGAAACTGTGAAAAAAGTGCTTTCCCTGCTTAGTTTGCCTTCCGCAAAAAACTGCAAGAAAGCATTTGCATTTGAAAACTCAAGCTTTGAGGATTTTCCTTTTTTTGTCGACTGAGAAAAGGTCATTTTTACAAAAACCGCATCGCCCGGAAAAGCCTTGTCGTTGTATTCCGCGGAAATGCAATAATCATCTCCTGTAAAAAAAGCTTCCCTTGCAAAAATAAAAGCCGACATAAAAATCAACGCTGAAGCTAAAATCTTTTTTTTCATTTTTTACTCCCAAAATATTTTTAATTTTTTTACTGAACTGATTTTTCTATTCCTAAAAGCATAAGCTGAAGCGTTTCTGCTCCGTTAAAAACATTCCTCTCGATGTTGAAAATTATATCAATTTTGTCTCCCACATCAAAGTCCCTGTGGAGCCGTTCTCCTTCGTTCCAGAAGATGCAGGGCCATTTGTTTTTTCCGCAGTCAACAGTGATTTTCAGATGCTGCTTTTCTGCCTTGCCCATTACAAGTCCGGAAACTATAGGCAGATTTTTTGCTAAGAAAACAAGCTTGGGATTTTCGTTTCCAGTCGGCTCGAATCTATCTATTATTTTTTTTAAATCCGGTGTCATGTAGGACGGCGGAAGCTCTGCGTCAATTTGAATCTCGTCATTTTTGTCAGAAAGATTTATTGTGCCTGAAAGCTCTTTTGTACGCCTTTTAAATTCCTCGAACTTTTCCTTTTCAAAGCTGAATCCTGCGGCAAAGTTGTGTCCGCCGTAGCTTACAAACAAATCTTTCAGCTGATCAAGAAAAGCAGTTACGTCATATCCGCGGCAGCTTCTCATTGAGCCTACAACAAGGTTTCCCACGTAAGTCATCGCCATTGCAGGAACTCCAAGAGAAGAAACCAAGCGGCCTGCAAGAATTCCTGAAACACCTTTGTTTATTTTTTCATCAATTACAAAGCTTAGTTTTCCGTTGAAGTCATTCACGGAATTTCTTGCCTGTGTTCCGGCAATCGCTTCTGCTTCCTGAGTAAAGGCTTTTCTTTTTGTGTTAAGCTCGATTATTTTTTTTGCAAGCTGCTCACGGTATGAATCGTCTTTTGTTGTAAAAAGCTCAATGGCAATTCCTGCCTGGCCAAGCCTGCCTGCGGCATTTAAATTTGGAATCAGCGTCCAGCAAATGTCAGTTGAAGTAATGCGCTTTCCAAGAAGACCAAGGTTTGACATAAGCTCCTTTAGTCCCGGACGGACATTGTTTTCATTTATTGAATTTATTCCGCTGCGCACAAAAAGCCTGTTTTCATTTCTCATCGGCATTATGTCCGCCAAAGCCGCCAAAGCCACAAGCTGCAAGTCGTGCTTTTCTTTTTCTGAATCAGATGGAAAGTTTTTCTTTAAATCCTGCTGGACATAAGTTACAAATATATTGTAGAATCCGCCGATTTCTGTAGGAGCGTGGTCGCCGTACTTTGCGATTTTTGACATTTCCTTTACTCTGGAAAGCGGAAGATTTTTTAGTGAAGGGTAAAGTTTTGCGGCTTCTGTTCTTATGTCCGCAATGTTAAACTGCGCGCTGTTTCCGAATGTTAGGTTTAATAAGCGTTCAACGTTGGCTTTGTCCCAGCAAAGAATTATCTGACCTGACAAGTACTGTGGAATCTTCGTGTCGTAAATTGATTTTTCGCCCGGCAAAATATGCTCAACAAGCCTTGAGACTGGAACTAGATTTCTAAGCTTTATGCATTCAATTGCAATCTGCCCGTTCTCTTCTTCATGCGCATTGAGCAAAGCCGCGTCTGCCTTGTACCATTTGCTCTTGCTGAATCTTAACGCCGAAACAACTTTGTACACGACCGCGCAGCCTGAAATCTCTTCAAACGGATAGCCTGAGTCTGAAAGCTTCGCATTTAAAATAATCGCAGGAGAGGGAATGTTTTCTTTTGGATTGTGATGATCCAATACAATTACATCGATTCCAAGAGCCGCCGCGTGCTCAATTTCCGCATTGTTTGAAATTCCGCAGTCAACCGTGATAATAAGCGAGCCGTTCTGCTTTGCAAAATCATCTACAGCCTGAATCGAAAGTCCGTAGGCGTCATCTCCTTCAGGAACCCTGTACTGAACATCGATTCCCAATGAGCAAAGCTCGTCGTAAAGAACAGTTGTCGCCGTTACTCCGTCAACATCCTTGTCGCCGAAAATCAAAACCTTTTCATGCTCTTCCTTCGGACTGTCTTTTTCTGGAACTGCGGCAAGAATTCTATCAACTGCATCTTCCATTGAGTTGAACAGAAATGGATTATGCTGAAACCTTAAGTCATCTTCCATAAAATAAAGAATGTCTTTTCCGCTGGTGATTCCGCGCCGTGCGAAAATACTTGCTGTAAGGCTGTCCAGTGAAAACTTGTTTTTTAACTTTTCAACTTCTTCCTTTGAAATTGCTTTTTTTACCCACTTTGATGATGACACTATTTTATTTCCTTTAAAACCAATTTCTTTTCTTCTGGCTTTTCTTCGCAAAAATCCAAGGCCGCCTCAAGCTGCTGTTTTCCGCTTTCAAGAGCGTCCGGGCTTTTTCCGTAGACTTCAAGAAGCTTTTCACCTTTCTTTACAAAGTCGCCCTGCCGCCTGCAAAAGATTATTCCAGAGTCCGCGTCCACTTTGTCTGACGACTTGTTTCTGCCCACGCCAAGATTTATGCAGGCGATTCCTGTCTTGTACGCGTCAACTGTTAAAAATCCGTCTTGCTTTGCGAAGAGTTCCGACTTGAACTTGGAGCGGCGTTTTCCCTGTTCTCCTAGAAGCTTGTCTGGATTTCCGCCCTGAGCCTTTACGTTTTCAAGGAATTTGCTTAATGCCTTTCCGCTTTTTACAGCTTCCTTGCACTTGGCTATTCCGTCTTCTGTGTCTTTTGCCTTTCCGCCGAAGACAGCCATTCTTGAGGCAAGCGCGTAAGTAAGCTCCATTACGTCGGCAGGGCCTTTTCCTTGCAGGCACTCAAGAGTTTCTTCTATTTCAAGATAGTTTCCCACTTTGAATCCAAGGGGAGAGTCCATTCTGGTTAGAAGCGCGCATGAGCTTTTTCCCATTGCCTGGGCTGTCTTTACAAGGAATGACGCAAGCTGCCCTGCATCCGACTCGCTTTTCATAAACGCGCCTTTTCCGCATTTTACATCAAAAACAAGGGCATCGCTTCCTTCCGCGACTTTTTTTGAAAGAATGCTTGCCGTAATAAGCGGAACACTTTCAACAGTTCCTGTAACATCCCGAAGAGCGTACATTTTCTTGTCAGCCGGAACAATCTTTTCTGTCTGTCCCATCATGGCAAAGCCTGTTTTTTCAATAATCGAAGCGAACTGCTCCTCGTTAAGATTTACGTTGTAGCCTTCTATTGACTCAAGCTTGTCCAAAGTTCCGCCTGTGTGCCCAAGACCTCTGCCGCTCATCATGGGGATTTTTACGCCAAGAGACGCCACTATAGGAGCAAGCGGTAGGCTGATTTTGTCTCCCACACCGCCAGTGGAATGCTTGTCCACAAAAGGCCCTTTAAGCCCCTTGAGTTTTTCAAGGTCGATTGTGTCGCCGGACCTGAGCATGCAGCCTGTTAAAATTCCTGTCTCCCCGAATGTCATTCCGCTGAAATAAACGGCCATAAGAAAAGCCGACATCTGGTAATCAGGAATTGAACCGTCAACATAGCCGTTTACAAGAAATTCTATTTCCTCTTGCGAAAGCTCCTGTCCTTTTTGGTTTCCAGTTCCACGCTTTTTAATGATTATGTCCGCCGCACGCATTTTGACCTCCGCTGTTAAGTGTTGTTTGCAAATATTATTATATCCAAAAAAGAAAAAAAAGTCATTTGCCCTGCCTCTGCACAACTACTTGGGCGTCTATGAAATTAAGTTAAAAACAAAATAAAATCAACTTAAAATCAAAATGAAACTAAGTTCAAAACAAAATGAAATCAAGTTAAAATTAAAACGAAATTAACTTAAAATCGAAATAAAATCAAGTTAAAATCAAAATGAAATTAAGTTGATTTTAGGATTGTTTTAACTTGATTTCTGAGTATTTTTAACTTAATATTATATTGTAATAAAATTAATTTCACGGTTTCACAAGCAGTGGAGAATGTCATTGCAGGCAGTATGTAAGAGAGTGGAGGCACTATGATCAGCGTAAAGACAGTAGCTAACAACACAGGATACGGCAAGACCGGGTTCTGCTTTCTAAGCACATCGGACACAGACGCAGGAATTGAGGAAATCATAAAGGAAATGGTCAGGTATAATTCCACTCTTACCGAGGCGGACACCCGCGCGGCTCTTTCTGTTCTGGATGCGGTTGTGGAGCGGCTTCTTCAGGAAGGGTGCAAGGTGCGGCTTCCCTGGGTGGACTTGCAGCCGTGGCGGAAATGGATCCTTCGATTTTCCAGGTCTTTTCAATCACTAAGGATGCTTCTTATTCTGGTGAGCGTGTTGTAAAGCCTGGAATGTGCTTTAGAATCTACGGAAAGAACCTTGGCTTTGACTTTGAGGATGAAAAGCAGGGCGTGTTCCTTGCATTGAAAGGCGACAGGAAAAAAGCCGTCAGAATCACAAGCTTTATAAGGCGCACTCAAAGGACAATCGACGCAATCCTGCCGCAGGATATGGAAAAAGGTGTCTATACGGTTTCGTTTGTAAAGAAAAACGGCGAAGGCTCATATCCAGTTGCAAACACAACTGATGAAATAGAAGTGATTGAGTAACTAGGCTGAATGACTTGTTGCCTTGTCATTGCCGCGTTTGACATGGCAATCTATGTACATGGATTCCTGAATTCGCACTGGGAATGACAGTTTGCGCTACAGTATTCCGATTCCGCTTTTTAAGGTTTCAAGCTGCATTCCGCAGGCTTTTTCTATCATGCTGTAAAAAAGCCGCTTCATGTTGTATACGGATTCCGAGGGAACAAGCAGTTTTCTTACTTGTCCGGGCGGAAGCTCGTTTATTGCGGTAAGGTAGGTGAGCGAGTCAAGGTCGATTCTAAAGTTTCCTTGTGTTCTGTTTTCCGGGGCGAAAGAAATGCAGTCGGCGCAGACAAATCCGTTTTGCCTTTCTATATAAGAGGCGTTATGCTCATGGCTTAAAAGTGAAGAGCCGCAGCCGCAGCAGGTTCTTGGTTCAGGCTGAAGCCCCAAAAGTCCAAGGTATCTCCAGACAAAGCGCAGAATTCCAAGCCGGGCTTCGTTTTCATCCACGCTGTCTATTCCGTCAAGAAAGGCGCACAGAAGGACAAAGGCTTTTTCCGTTTCTCCGGCGCACTTTGTCTTTAGCACAAGCTCGCAGGCAAATGATGCCGCCCAGGATTTTAAAAGGCTTGTCCTGAACGAAAGGTGGCAGTTTTGCGCGTCAAAGTCGGTTATTTTTATTGAATTGCGGGATTCGTCGCTGTATATATAGAGAATTCCTGAATAAAACGGCTGGACAAGGGATTTTAGGCGGCTTTTAGGTCCTCCGTAGAGCATTGCGTTGAAAATTCCGTTTTCCGCAGAAATTACTTTTACAAGCCTGTTGTTTTCCCCGGATTCTTTTAGTGAAAGGATTACAGATTTCATTCTCTTGTTCCGCTCTGCCATGCGCCTATAATATCAGCGCGGAAAATGCTTGGCAAGACTTGTGAAAATGCGACGGATTTTCTGCAAAATCAGGGCAAACGCATTATAAATGTATTCAGCATAAAATTGGCTTCCAGACACGGTTTCCTGGTTAAAAATCGCGCAATAACGCGCTACACTCTGATTGTTGCAAAGTAACTATAGAATTGAGCGCTCATGCGGTCGCAACAATCAGAGTATTTTTAGAATATAATGTTGTCATGTACTTGATGAGAATTTATCAGTTTGCTAGCCCTATTGCTACAAGCGTACTCTCTTCTAATGTAAATTCTTATAACTCATCTATAAAAAATTCTTTAAATGCGGAATTTGCGTGCCTGTGCGTGCGGACTCCGCATTTTTTGTCTTTGGAGAAAATCCAATGAAAAAAACTTGTCTCTTTATGGCGGCGTTCTGCTGCCTTGTGCCGCTATATGCAAAAAAAGCCACGATGCCGCAATGGGTTCAGAACTACAGGACAGTGTTCCCGAATTCTGAATATCTTGCCCAGCGCGGAAGCGGCGGCACAGCTGAAAAATCAAAGACTGACGCAACCGCCGCACTTTCCCGCTATTTCAAGACAAGTGTGAACGCGAACCTTTCCACAATAATGACTTCCGTTACAGCGGCAAATTCTACAGAAGAAAAAACTCTTGTTGTGGACGATGTGAACGTGCAGTCCGAGGTGGAGCTTTTTGCGCTTGAATACACCGAGCCGTTCTACTACAAGGCGGAAAAAAAAGTGGTACTGCGTGGTCTACATGAACCGCAATAACGTGTGGCAGCACTACAAGCCTCAGATTGAAATAAAGAAGAACAGCTTTAACGGTCTCTATAAAAATCTTGAAAATGAGCCGGATTATTTTTCCAAAGCCGGAATGTGCGGAAAAGTGTGGCGGAGCGCGACAGAGCTTCTGGAAAAGCTTGAGTACGGCAGAATCATAAATCCAAAGGAAGAGGCGGCTTATCAGGACGAGCGCGACAAAATCTAAAATGAGTGTCGTTATGGCATTTTGCGTGCGGTCTTTTTGCGTTTTGGAAATAACGGATGTTCGCTCATGCTTACTTCCGATATTTTACCGTCGTTGACGGTTGCCTTGAAAAACAGGTGATTTTTAAAGCGGAGAAATAAAATGGCAAAAACTGTAACAATTACTTCATCAGGTGCCCATGATTTTCGTTGTGAGCAGTGTGGAAAGAAGTCGGAGTTTGGAGTAATAATACAAATTGGTTGGCTAGGAGTAAAAGGACCTTTTTGTTGTAATGGATGTGCTGCTGCATATGCACGTGACCGCGGTTGGGTTGTGAAATAGAAAGTTCACAGATGGCAGAGATGCCTCGCCATGTAAAATAAGGTGGGCAGATTTTTCTTTACTTTAGGAAATAGAATTATGTCTGATCTAATAAAGACAATCGATAATGTTCAGAAAATAATTGGAAAATCAATTTCTAATGTTTCTGGAGATATTTATAATATTGAAGATGTAGGAAACTTCATAATAACAAAAGAAACAAGAGTTCTTGAAAGAGAACTTGTTTTGAATAATTGTGAGGTTATAGTTTTTAGTCCTTGTATAAACAGTGAAATTAAACCTTCAGATAAAAATGAAATATCAGTTCTCAATGATTCAGAAATTTATGGAAGAGATGGAAAAAGACTTGCTGAAACTAAGCTCTTGATGGAATTTGAATATATATACAACTGTTATAATAATCCTAAAAAATGTCTGTAATTAAAGCAAAATAAATAAGGAGTCGATTTTATGTACGAAGGAAAGTTTGGAAACAGAGAATGGGAACAGCAGAGAGGAACAGAGGAAGACCAATGTTATAGAACAAACGAATATTGCATGCTGGAAGAAATAAACTGGCGTAGTGATGAAGATATAGATGAAGAGGCTCTTAATATTTTATTGAGAAAATACTATCAAATGTGGCTCGAAAATGGAATCACAAGAACTTTTACATCAGAAGAACTTAATCAGTATCCTGATATGTTGTGCCATTTGTCAATGACAAAACAAACTTTAATATAAAAAAAGAAAAGGCTTTAGAAATCAAGATTTTCGGCACTAGACCATCCTGATATTCGTGGATTTTGGTTGAAACTTTGTTTCCGCCATTACCGACAGGTCAATGATCCGCAAAAAGTTCTTTCTGTCTATTAAGCGTGAATTCGCAAGGATTTCTCCCTGTTTAGCCCATAGGAGGAACGAAGATAACTCAAATCTGCCTCGTTTCCGCCACCTTTTCTTTATTTCAAAACTTAAAATATGAATAATGAACTAAGCTATTTTTCCGTTCATCATTCCCCAGACAAAACATGCAAGTTCTCTTGCTCCTGCCACAGAAGATACGTTGTAATTTTTTCCACGTTCTTCAAGATGCTTCATTTTTGTTCTGATTCGTTTCGTTGCCTTATCTGCATACGCTACAATTTCAGGACTTGCATTCTTTTGTCTTTCAAGAATCCTCTTGGATTTTTGCCCGTAAGGATTCGTCCGTTTTATTGCCTTCGCTGACTCACAGAACAAAGCCCTCACGCGCTTGTTCCCCGCTTTCGTGAGCGGAAGCATATTTTTAGTCTTTCCGCTGGAATCTTCTCCAGGACAAAGGCCGAGATAACTTACGAACTGAGCTGCCGTCGCAAATCTTGTAAAATCATGGATTTCCACGACTGTTTCCACAGCTGTAGTTACATCAATACCTGAGAAACACACAAGCTTATCAACCTTATCCTTTATAATTTCTAGCTCTGCAATTTCTCTGATTTTCATATCCATTAGCTCAATTTTTGCTTTCAGACTGTAAACTTCCGCAAGATACTCATTGAAAGCCTCCTGCATCCATTTTTCTGAGAACTGAACGGTCTTTACCCATTTGAAGAATTTTTCAGTCCAGTAGTTTCCACTTTCCGAATATGTTTTGCCGTTTCTCAGCAGGAAAGAAAGAAGTTCCTGCTTTGCTTTCTTGAACATTCTCTTCTTTGCATCTCTTGCTCTTGTATATTCCTTCAGAGCCTCCATTTCTTCACTCGGAAGATGAACCTGACTGTAAGATTTATATGCAAGGATTCTCGCTATTGCCCTCGCATCAATTCTGTCTGTCTTAACCCGCCTCTTTCCATCCGGATTCGACATTGTTGTCGGTGCCATAACTACGCAGCCATAACCAGCCTTTTGTAATCCTCGGCAAAGACCGTAACCTGTTGGTCCTGCTTCGTATCCACAGGCGAACAGGATTTCTTCCCTGTGCTTTTTCTTTATTGCCTCCAGGTATTTTATTACAGCTTTCGTTGTTGCCTTGATTGTCATTTCATCAGAAAGTTCATTTCTGAAAAAGTCAAAGCAGCAAAGTGAATAGGTGTCCTTATGAACATCAATCCCAATGTACAAAATCTTCTCGTTTTGTGTTATAATTTCCATGTAGTGTCTCCACTTTGTATGAGGTAATGCCCATACTGTTATTTTTATCATTAACATTTTGACGCTAAATCCACGTTTTTACAAACTGGTTGGCACTACATATTGTCTATAGGTTTCATAATAAAACAAAAGGATAATAAAAGAATTAAACTGTTAGTTTAAAAATACAATGAACTGCAAGGGGGATTTATGCAAAATTTCCAAAACAGGGATAAAAATGGCACTTTTGGAAATTTTGTATAAAAAAAATGATGACGGAAGTTTCTTCATGTAGTGCAAAGTTTGAGCTTTTACGATATAAAAACAATATGACAGAACAAACAATAAACAGAATCAGAAAATTCACTGCAGACCGCGATTGGGATCAGTTTCACACACCGGCAAATCTTGCAAAATCTATATCGATTGAGGCAAATGAGCTTTTGGAATGCTTTCAGTGGTCAGATAAAGATTATGATTTGGAGCATGTTAAGGAAGAACTCGCTGATGTTATGGTGTACTGCCGTAATCTGCTGGATAAGCTCGACCTTGATGAAGATGAAATCATCAATATGAAAATGACAATGAATGAAGCAAAATATCCGGTAGAAAAAGCGAAGGGAAGTAATAAAAAATACACAGAATTGTGATATAATTGACTTGTTCAATGACTTCGTTATTGAACAAGTCGTCGAGTTTAAAACAGCACAAATAGTGCTATTTTAAACATCGCATTTTAAAGTAATCATCGGGGGCTGTAGCTTACCTGGCTAGAGCGTTTGAATCCATCAGTCGATAGTTTAGAAAAAAACAGTCCATAAACAAATTCAAAAGGCAGTGGGTTCAAGTATATGGGAAAAATCAAAATTATCAAAGGTGACATTACTAAGCAGGCTTGTGACGTAATTGTAAATGCTGCAAATTCCAGCCTTCTTGGTGGTGGCGGTGTTGACGGTGCAATCCACCACGCAGCAGGTCCTGAACTTCTTGCAGAATGTCGTACTCTTCACGGCTGCAGAACTGGCGAGGCTAAAATCACAAAAGGATTTAATTTACCAGCCAAATTCGTGATCCACACTGTTGGGCCGATTTATTATGAACATTCACCTGCAGAAGCCGAGGCACTTCTTACTTCCTGTTACGAAAACTCTTTAAATCTTGCAAAAGAAAAAGGCCTTAAGACAATTGCATTTCCTTTGATTTCTGCCGGTGTTTATGGTTACCCGCAGAGAGAAGCTATTAGGGTAGCAATTGAGACGATGAAACTGCATCAGGATGATTTTGATGAGATTACGCTGGTGCTGTTTGGGGAACGGGAGTTTGCGTTTGCGAGGGAAGATTATCCAGAGTTTATTTAGCAAATAATACTCGTTAGATAAATTTATTTTCTCTTAAGAATTTTTCACTGATATCAAGACTTTCAAAATCATCTTCATATTCTTCAAAAGAATATTTTGCATAGCAATAAACTGTATCAGGGAAATGGGAAAAGATTCCTCTGCAGAGTTTTTTGAACAGATTTGTAAACTCTTCTGTATAGCAAAGGGAGAGCATAAAATCCATCAAATATTCAACTTCATGTTGAGAAGCACTTGTATCAGAAATTATTCGGTTTACGATTGGAGTATAAATTTGAACAGCCTGTAAACTGAACTGCATAATGCCTTCTGCCATTGATTTTATTTCATTTACAAACGTTTCATAACTTTCATCTTTTTCAAAAGTTTCTTCGTGATGTTCTTTTAAGTTCTTTTTCATACAGAAATTGTAATTTGATTGAAAAATAAAAGATATAAACTGTTAGTTTAATATAAAAAAAGCCTGTAATTGCAAGGCTTTGTAATAAGACGCTAGGTGTTGTTAGATATCATTCCTTATAACTATCTAATATTTGTTCGTTTAATAAATTCTTTCTGTCTTTCCAGTCAGGCATATATTTGTCCATATTTGCGATAAAGTCTTTGCCATGATTGGGAACTTTCAAATGAGTAAGCTCATGCAAAATAATATATTCAAGACATTCCAGAGGTTTTTCAACCATCTGTAAATTTATCCAGATACGTTTTGCCTTTGAATTACAAGTTCCCCAGCGGGTAAGCATATATTTTGTTTTGAAAGAATCGCAATAAAGACCTGTTCTTTCTTCCCATTTTGGAATAAGCCTGTTTAATTGTTCAATTAAAATCTTTCTAAACTCTTCACGAACAAAACGTTCTCTTTGCTCTGCAGAAGATTCTGCTTTCATTTCCAGAATAATTTTATTTCCATCAATCTTAAAAGATCGTTTTTGAGAAGGCTTAAATTCCAAAAAAAGCTGTTTACCCCAAATGTAATAAGTTTCACCGCTCACATATTGACGGGCTGTCATTCTTGGCTGATTTGTAAATTTTTCCTGCTGTTTTTTTATCCAGCCAAAATTCAGACGCACAAAATTTTCTATGGACTTCTGGCTCATTAGGAGAGGTGCAGACACAACAACATTGCCAAGAGGAGGCTTTACTGATAAATGCATATTCTTGATATTCTTTTTATTTATTTGAACATTAATTCCGCTTATATTAATATTCATCAGTATTCTGCCTGTTCTTTTACAATTTCGTATATTTTTTCAACAGTAGCCATCTGCTCATCACGCTCTGCTTCGTTCATAAACTTCTGCACAACACGATAAATTCCGCCTTTAATCTGTCTCTCTTTAATTAAGTCACCTCTAAAGTGATCCTGCTTTGTATCAAGAACCGCTTTATGCAAAGCTAAAGCATATTCTTCATCTTCGCCAAAATTATCGTATAAAGCGCAAAGAGCCAGATTTGTACGGATTGATTCTGGATGAGAATTATTTTGTTCTGGATTTTCTACCTGAATTACAAGTCCTGCATATTTTTCCAGCATTTCTTTATATGATGCAACTTCTTCTTTTCTTTCATCAATCAAAGTCTGGAACAGTTCCGACATTTTCTGATAATACTTTGGATTAACAGGAGTCTTTTCTATAATTTTTCTGCGGATATTATTTTCAATTGTTTCTGCTACGTTTTGTTGCGCAGGCTTATGTTTGTTATCAGATCCAGAATTGCCGTTTTTCAAATCTTCTTCCTGCTTTTTCTGAATATAAGCAAGAAGAGTAAAGTTTTCCATGTCCCCGAGTTTTTCAGAATCAGAAGCAGAAATATAATTGTCAATAAGATGACGCATTGCACTGTCATATTGCTTAAGATCAATAAAATCACCGCTGGAAAGTCCGATTTCGTCTTTTAAATCGACATATTCTTTTACAAGCTTATTGTATTTTTCCTGCTCTTCTTTTGAATAACCAACATCATCAAAAGCAGGTTTTAAATCTGCATAAGCTCTGGCAAGACTTGAAACAAGTTTGTACATTTTGCTTCTGAGTTTTGCAAAATCATCGTCATTATCAGGATCTACAGTTCCACTTTCACCACAGAAGAAATGTTTGAAGGCAAGCTGATCACGAGGGTATTCAACATCATCAGTCAATGTTTCAAGTTCCTGCAACAAGAATTCAAAACGTTTCTTACCTTCTTCAAGTTTATTTTTCAAAAGACCAGAAATATCTTCTTCATCAAATCCGCTCAGAGCGTTTCCTGTATATGAATTAACTGCGTCTTTTAAATCTCCAAAGAGCTCCTTGTAATCAACTACATAACCAAACTCTTTATCATCTCCATCCAGACGGTTAACCCGACAGATTGCCTGAAACAAACCATGGTCGTGCATTGGCTTGTCGATATAAAGGTAAGTACAAGGAGGAGCATCGAATCCAGTAAGCAATTTATCTACAACGATTAAAAGCTGCATGTTTGCAGGTTCATCTACAAACATATCTTTTACACGTTTTTCAAAGGCTTCAATCTTTTTACAAAAATCATCATCTTCAACAGAAACATCCGGGTCGTAGCCTAACATTTTTAGATATGCTTTCTGTTTTTTCCAGTTTTCCGAATCTTCTGTTGTACTTGAAAAATCTGTTCTAAGCTCGCCACGATTAGGCTTATATGAAGAAACAATTGCGCAGTTCTTAAAATTCTTTTCCTGAAAAATTTCATAATAACGACAGGCTTCTGCAATACTTCCTGCAACCAGGAGCGCATTTCCCCTGCCATCGCACAGGCGTTGTTTTGTTTCAAAATCAAAAATTATATCCAAAGCAATTTTTTCAAGACGGTCTTTTGAACTGTAAAGCTGCTGCAATGTTGCCCATTTTTCTTTTAAGGCCGCCGCCGCTTTTGGCATAAGGCCTTTTGTTTTTGCTTCAAACCAGGCATCAATTTTATCTTTGCTGCTTACTTCCTGCGGAACATTTCTTGCTTCATAACGCAAATCAAGAACAACTCCATCTCGAACTGCCTGATCAAATTTGTATGTATGGATGAAACCACCGAATAAGGTAGCTGTTGTTTTTTGCTCTTTATCTACTTTAAGTAAAGGAGTTCCTGTAAAACCTATGAATACAGAATCCGGCATAATAGATTTCATGGCAAGATGAAGTTTTCCTGAATTAGTTCGGTGACATTCATCAACAAAAACAAATACCTTATCTTTTACACTAAAACCAACAGGAATAGTTTTCTTAAGTTCTTCTACATATTTTTCGTAATCCAGATCGCTTACTTCGCCAGTTCTTCTGCCAAATTTATGAATAAGAGAACACATAAGACGCCAATCATAATTATTGAGCAGATTCAAAAGGTCATCGCTGCTTTTTGAGCGGGCAATCTGTAAATCAACTCCGGTGAAAATCTTTTCTATCTGGTCATCAAGTTCTTCGCGGTCGGTGATGATAAGTACTCTGGCTCCTGTTATATTTTCCAAAATCCATTTTGTAAGCCAGACCATTGTAAGAGATTTTCCAGATCCCTGAGTATGCCAGACAATACCGCCTTGATTTCTGGCAAGCCTTTTCTGGCAGCGTTTGATAGCATAGAACTGATTATAACGGCAGACCTTTTTAATACCGGAATCATAGATGATAAAGTTATGAATTATGTCCAAAAGACGTTCTTTCTGAAAAATTCTGTAGCACTGCTTTTCTAGCAGATTCAAATGTTTTGAGCAGGCAGTTTCAATCTCTTTATCTAAATCATCTTTATCCTGCAGCTGGTCTGTAAAATTATCTTCCTTCCATTCAAGATAATATTTTTCTGTAGTTCCGCTTGTCCCATATCGCAAGCCTTCACTGTCATTTGCAGCAGTGCAAATCTGAACAGTCGAGAAAAATCGTTGAATAAACTGTTCGTGCTGATTTGTAACATTCTGGCGGATGCCGTCTGCAACACTTACAGTACTTTTCTTTAATTCCATTACCGCAACTGCAATGCCGTTTATATAAAGAACAATATCAGGACGTTTTTCGACATTACCGTTTACGGTTACTTCTTCTGCAATGTAAAAATTATTTTTCTCCGGTTCTTCCCAATTTATAAAATAAACCGTCTTTGGAGATTCTCCAGGATGCTCTGCAAGTTTAAGACCGTATTTTAAAATGCGGTAAACTTCTTTGTTTGTGTGGTATGGAGATTGGGAAAAGTCTGCGAGTATCTTGTTAAACTCATTTTGAAGAGATTCAATAAATGCAGCACTGTAGCCGCTACCTGTAAGGAAAGATTTCCAGTCACCCCAGCGAACATTGTAGTTCTCCGACTCTTCCAGATTACCAAGATATTTATATCCAAGTTCTTTTTGAAAAAAGTTGATTATACGATTCTGAGTTTCTCGTTCCGGATGTGCTGACTTTGCCATCAAACTATCTCCTACACTTGTTATTCAGATAATTCTGTTTTGTAAATCAAATATCCATCATTCATCATAACGACTTCATCATTCCAAATTGCGTCAAATAAATCATCAATATCACGTTTTGGATAATCTGGTTTTTTACGATTTATGTGTTCTTTAATTGTAACATTGGTTTCAAAATGTTTACAGTTTTTCTTCCATCCAGACAAATAATCAGTTGCTTCTTCTTTATTAAGCAGTTTCTTTTGTTTTGCAACCCAATAAAAGCCCATATAACTTATACTGTTGATAGGAAACGATTCATTTACAGAAAAACTTAAAAGACTTCTTCTTGCTCTTTTATCATCTGAACAGAAATTAATACATTTCATCTGCAAGCATTGTGTTAATGCGATTGCAAGTACGGCATCTTTTATTTCACCAAGATTATTGTCGTGCCCAATTCTGGTATCACCCGACTGGACTGCGAGGATAAATTCTTCGTCACTTATAATTTCTGATTTAGTTCTCAAGGCTTCTAAATCAGTATAATTTTTTTCATAAAATGATGTCGTAAATACATCGCAAGCCTGCTTTAACCAATCAGCATAAAATTTTACAGCCACATTTTGAGAAATTTGATAAGAGTCTTTTATTATTTGCAAAATCTGCAAATCCGAAAGGCAAGTTATTACCTTAGCTGTTATATTTTTATTCAGCCAAGTTGAGGCAAATTTTTCATGGTCTGTAACTTCGGCTCTATTTTGTTCGTGACAGTAAAAACTATAAGGTAGTTTTAACACAACAACAGAAAGGCTTTCATTCTTAGAATTCCTTGTAAGAGAAGTTTTTATTATAAAATCAGAATCTAAAATAGCAGCCTTTTTTAACATTCCTTACACCTGTTTCTTAAACTTTTCTTCCAAATCTGTAAGGAATGCTAAATCATCTTTTGCACGAGAATCTGTTATATTATGTGAATCACGATTCAATTCTACTAAGGCTTTTAGAGAAGCAAGATTATTCTCAAATGTCGGCTCAAGCCATCTGGTTCCACAGTCATGAATATAGGCTTCTTCAAGAGTTTTACGGCTTTCTGATTGTAAAAGAATATCTGCCTGTTCTTCAGTATAGCGGCCACATTCAAAAAGTTTTAAAACCATCCCCTTGTAAGGCATAGCAAAATAATCCATAAAGTGAATAAGATCGTATAAATCAGAATCAGTAAATTCACGACCAGTAATTTTAATCTGTTTTTCTATCTGTTCTTTAGGAGCTAGAATCAAAGCGGCAAAAGCATTGGCTTCTCTGTCTTCTTCAGATACATCTTCTTCATCAAAATCCTTTCTTGTAAGGATTGAACCTTTTTCGATATATTCTTCCTGAGAATCTTCTATATATTTATAGATGTGATAAAGTTCATGTGCTGCAGCAAAAATCTGATTATTTAATGGAAGTGCAGTATTGATTGTAACAAAAATGATACCGTCCTTAAGGCAGGTAAAAGCCCAAAGTTCAGTATCATCAATAGGAAATTTCAAAAGCTTAATTTCATGTTCTTTTGATTTTACATAGTTTTGAATTACATCAAAAATGCTGTCACGGACTATGGTTTCACCAATAAAGGTGTTTCGAAAATCAGAAGCTTTAGTTCTAAGGATATTAAAGCGGTCTTTATCTTTTAAGAACAAACAGTTTTCTATAAGTTTATTCATCACTCCAAACCTGATTGCATTTATCTATATATTCTTTTGTCTGAAATTTGTGATGGAATGAATACAAATCCATAAGCTTTTCTGCAGTTTCAATTGCAGCCTTACCGCCAGCAGATTTTACTTCTCCCATAAAAAGTTTAATCGGGGAATAAGCAAGCTGTTTTTTTTCCTGCACGAGAGAATCCATTGAAACACTGAAATAGTTTGCAATCTTACTCAGTTCTGGAGCCGAAATCATTCTTGCTCCATTAAGCATTTTGCTTATAGTCTGCTTTGGCATATTGAGAGCATCTGCCAAATCCTGCTGCTTTTTCCTAGATGACTTGAGAAGATTGCTGATGTTCATAGCAATAACCTCATTCATACTCATAATTATTACTCCTATCACTATATATTATAGCACATAATTTCTATTTCGGTTACAAATTTTGAGAATTTTAGATAAAAGTTGCGAAAATAGTGACAAATAATATGTCAAACAATCACATTTTTCCATTTTTAATAACTTAACTCTACAAGTTCGTACAGAACATCTTTATCAGGAATATCTTGCTTTTCCCAACGAGTTGTAAGATATGCTTCAAAACAGTTTTTATTCATATAAGCTGCAAATAACTGCTTATGCGTTTCTCTATTATCGTTATCTTTATTTATTAATAATTCAAATATAGGCTTAAATATATTTCTAAAGCGCTTATTTATACTCTCAAAATATTTACACTCATTTTCTGGTCGTTCTAATACTTGATAATAATTTCCATTTTCAATATAGAAATCTCCGATACTCGCATTAAACCAATTAGTCTCACTAGGAATTATTACACCTTTTGGCAAAGTTTCCACATATAATTGGCGTGATTTTTTTCCGCATTTCAAATAATATGCAAGTTCATCAATAACTTCCAGTTTTTTCAATTCTATTGGATTTTCAGAATATTTATTATATTTTATTTCCACAGATAAACTTTCAATAAAACTTTTCATCTCGCCAAACAAAACGCAAAATTCTTCATTGTAATTATTCTGCTTTGAATCTTTTGCTTGTAGCTGTAGAGTACAAACAACAAGTATAACTGATAAAAATGTAAGAACTGGCGTCACAATGGTCGTAAAGATTGTACAACACAAATCAATTTTTGATTTTTCACATTTTGATTCATTTAGATTTTTAGACATAAGAACTGCAAATAAAATTGAAAAGGCCAGAATGGAAATAAAAATAATAGTTATTGTCAGAATATTTATATGTCCAAAAACAGGAAAGGAATCTTGTTTGACAAAAGCTAATGTATTTTGTGTCTCCAGGATTTCTTTTATAATCTTTCGATTTTTAGACAAAACTCTTATCAAAATTAAAATAAACAATAAAGGTAAATATACCATCCACACAGACCAAGACAGTAACGCTTTAAAAAATCCTTTTGTTCCTTTCTCATAAGATTTCAACGACATTTCATATAGCGTTGGTTTTGTATCATTTCCTTTTACAAAATCATTATACATTCCAACGAATTTATGTTCCTGTTGCAAATATAAAGCATCCAAGATACAAAACAAAATAACTGGAATAAGGCAAATCCAAATAAACAATTCATTATTCGTTTGCGCAAAAATAGCCAGTAAAGCTGCAACAATCGCAATGCTCCAGCCCTTAGCCTGAACAGAATTTGTATTCATTCGTGCAATATTGTTCTGAAGGAATTGTAGATATAAGCGGTCATCTTCTGTCTTAGTATTTCTCCTAACTTACTTGCTTAACAATATCATATTTATCCCAATTGTTTTTAATTTGCAATGATTTTTCAATATAAAAATTTGGGTCCTTCATAAAATCTATCCATTTTACAGACTGGATATAAGATTCATCTCCAACAAAAACTGTTTTATTTGGACAGTTTTTATACTCAGGCTCTAAAATGTTAAACATATTCTTTGCCATAATCGTGAACAGTCTTCCCGTATATAATGTCCGGCAACTGCAATCAGAATAACATTTATTTTCTTCAATATAATAATCATAAGAACCCTTATTATCTGGTAAAACTATGGCTATAATAGCATTCGGTGTTTTTCTTCTATCATCACGATTTATTTCTTTTAAGGAATATGAAATTTCCCAAGGAATCCATTGGTCGTCTTCGTTTCCGGATTCTTTCATATTTGGTGAAATTATCACAATCGTTACAGAACTATCATAGATTTTGTCTCTAAGATGTGATGCAATAGTTTCATCCTTAAAGTCGCTCAAATCCTCTCCATCTTTTTCACCTTTATTAATATGATTTTCCTTTTCTAGTTTCTGTTGCAGAATATCAACATAATCACGGACTTTAGTAGGTTCCCAAGCTTCTTCGAACACATTCTTCAAGGGATACACATTTGTATCTTTGTATTTATATGAAATAAAAATCTTATTACCCATAAAGGAAACTCCCCTTCTTATATTAATTATTTATTTCAGTAGTAATATGGTAATTTGCAATATTCTCTTTTCTTCTTACTGCGCAATCAATATATCTCATAGGCTGTCGAATAAAATCATCCCAGGTTACACTTGGAATATATGATTCATCATATGTCGATGGCATAAATATTCCATGATTTGAACTTAAAAAAGTATCAAATCTCCACTTATTATTCATATTTTTTCTGATGATTGAAAAAACTGGATCTTCTCTATTACACCACTGTCCGTCTACTCGCTGATGGGAAAATGGTTCTATATAATAGTCATAATTATGATTTCTATCCGGCAAAATAACAGCAAGAATAGCATTAGAATGACTTGTTCTATCCCCTCTTGTTGTTTCCCATAACGAATATGAAATTTCCCAGGGAATCCACTGCGAGCGTTCTGAACGATAAGGTTCTTTCATATTTGGGGAAATCATAACAATTGTAACAGAACTATCATATATTCTGTTTTTAAATTTTTCCCAAATTGCATCATCGGGCAGATATGACAAATCTTCATTATCAGATTCGCCTTTATAGATATTACTGGTGTGGTCAAAATATTATTCCAGTTTATCAACATAATCACGAACGGAACTTCTGTTATAAGAAGACATATTCAAGGGATTTGAAAGAGGATAGATGCTGTCATCAGAGTATTTGTAGGACACGAAAATTTTATAACCCATATCTTATAAGATATGAAATTTTTTACGAAACGGCAATTTTTTATTTCTTCATTTCTATGATAACCATTTTTCTAAAGGTGTATAATAAAGCGTTCCTTTTCTTTTTGTTATGACATAGTACCCTTTATTAATATAATTACCATTTGAAAATTTTGAATAACCATTTTCATAAGCTATGTATGAATAAATTTCTAGGTATTCATTTCCTTTATATGAAGAATTTTGTTTATCAGTCATAGGGAAAAGAGCTAGATTCTTGTCTTTTATTGCATCCCCAAAACCTAATTCCCAATTGCACCACTTTGACTCTATTGCCCCCTCTGTTGCTAACAAAATAAATTTATCACACTCTTTTATAGTCTCTTTAATTCTTTTTGCAGTTTCTCCAGAAGTTATTTTAGGCATTTTTTCATCTATACTATCAATATAAACTTCAATATTGAATGATTTCTCTAGCATTCCGATTACACCATTTAAGTCATCAAGATCATCATGTTTATGTGATAAAAAAACTCGTGTTTTTCTTATATAAACATTTGAATCATGAATATAAGATTCTCTTATACTTTCGAAAGATTTTCTGAAGTTTTTTGTTTTATAACTATCAAATTGACCACGATAAAAAAGATTCGGCATATTTATTTTCCTTAAAATTGATTCATTAAAATATTAGGAAGTTTCTTATAGTTATTCAAATCATATTCTTGCAGACATTTTTTTAGTTTTGAGTTCTCTTCTTCGTAAGAATCACAAATCATCATTGTTGTCGTAGTTATAGCATCATGAACCACAGGATCATTCTCAATAGTTTGTATTGATGCTGAATAAAAATAATCCTCAGAATATTTTAGAATTATATATAAAAGTAATTGAAGTCTTTCTTCCTGACTTAAGTTACTATAATGTTTTGCAAATTGTGAATATCTTTGGAAATGCTTTTTGTAAAACACAATAATATAAGTATAATCTTTTTCAGGAAAAACACATACATGCATATCCTGTAAATCATATTTTTTATCAGTATTAAACACATCATTAATTATTTCGCCATCAAAGCCTGTAATAAGCGAAATACTTCCCTGAAAAGCAAAAGGACATGTATAGTCAAGTTTTCTATATTCTACAATTCGATAATATCCATTTGTATTAGAGTTCAAGAGTTTTTTAGTATCGTAAATCGCTTTAAAAGAATCCTTTTTATCTCTATCACCAGGTTTCAAAACTGGCTCTAATAATGCTGAATTTGGCAACTGCAAGTTTTCTAACATCTTAGGGAATGCTTTAGCCTCCACAGCTTTTTTATAATAAAATTTCAAATAATTCTTCAGAGCAATTTGGTGCAACACTTTATCAGGAGGATTTTTGTCTGGATATTTTTCAAAGGTTTCATATTCTTTAAATATTTTTTCATCACAATCTCTGCATATTAGCCTAAAAGTTCCAGCCTCATTAACTCCTTTATCATCATCAACAGCAGGAATCTTTACTAATCCATTAAAAACTTTTACATCTCCATTTATGGCAATAGCTCTTAAACATCTGGCTGGTACAGAATGAGAATTACAAAATGGATTTTTTGATGAATTGCAAATTAAACAGTTATTAGGTCTTACATTTTTTTTAGCAAAAGATTCACCCATAGAAAGAGCTTTATGAAAATTTATATTCTGTTCCTTTGGTAGTGCATTTTCTGGAAATAATTCTTCTAATCTAAAAATCTCTGCCATATTCTTCCTCCTTACACTAACCTAATCTTCCCCGTGAGCAATTGCTGCATCATGGCGGTTTTGAGACCCAGGTATTTTTCTAGTTTTGTGTTTAAGGTTTCTATTTCTTTGTCCATGCTGGAAAGAACATTGGCGATGGCGTTTTGTTCTTCTTTTGATGGAAGTGGAAAATTGAACTTAACAAAATCTTTTTGATATAAATGAACTATTGTTGAACCTGAAGTAATTTGTTCCAAGAATGAATCAAACCAAAAAGACTTGAAAATTAATGATAAGAAAACTGAATCAATTTTATCATGATTTTTTGGACGAATAACAAAAACGCCGCTATTCAAAGTTCCCTGCATTGGTATTTCATTTAGAAATGCTACTTTACCAATAGTTCCATCTTTTGTGATAAGAACATCGCCTCGTTTTATTTGAATATTTTTGTCTTGATCAAATCTCCATTTAGACACATAACTACAAGATTTCCAATTAATAAAACCACTATCAAAATCTGTTCCTGTAATTAATATGTAATCACCAGAATCAAGATACTCCGTTGATTTTAATCCCTGCCAACCAATACGAGCTTTGATAATACATTCTTTATTTATATTCTTCACTTCCCAATCTTCGGGTATTTCTCCCAGTTCGGTTTGTTTCATTTTAGCTGACAAACGGATTTGTTCAGGACTAACGTCCTTCACTTCTTTTGTGTGAGTACCGTTAGGTACGAACAAATCTGTTTGTTTATCACCAAAACTTGGGAGGCGTTTTTTGCCGGTGAGGAGATTTTGCATTGCGCCCTGTTTGATGTTCTTTTTCTTTTGGATGAGTTTTTCTGTTGTGGAAATAAGAGCATCTACATCGGAAAGGGCTTTTGCGATTCGTTGTTGTTCGGGGAGAGGGGGAAGTTGAAAGGTGATAGTTGAAAGTTTTTTTGCACTTATTTCGGCAAAGGTAGAACCGCTTGCCCTAGAAAGCATTTCATCTTTTATTAATGGAATAACATAATATAAAAATTCACTACAACAATTATTTTTTGCAATTAGCGATTGAAAACCTTGATTTGTGCTAGCCGGATTTTCTAATATCGCTGTTATGCCTATACTTGCACGAGTCGTCAATAAAACTGTTCCTTTGGGTAACAACTTTGCGGAGCTTTCTTTCAATCCTCGTTCCGTAATTGTTCGCTCACTTTTAGAGACATATTTCTTTGAATCACTCAATTCTGCAGGAGTAAACCATTGAATATCACCGTTCCAATATGCAGAATTCAACGTAGACGGAGTTCCACCGCCAACAATTGTTGCGACCTCACCTAGAGACTTCACTTCCCAATCATCAGGAATCAATCCTATTTCCGTCTGCTTCATTCGTTTACTCTCCATTCGCCGCCTTTTGCTCCGCCTAGTCGTTCAATCATTTTTGTTTCTTTCAGTTTGTCGATATGTTTTTGGACGGCACTTGGATTTATGCCCAGTTCACCGCAAAGTTCCTTTCTTGAGATTTTTGGATTCTGTTTTATTAATTCAAGAATTTTCAATGTGGTTTCTGACCACTTTTTCTGACCACCCACGCTTATTTTCTGACCACCTTTAATGTCGTCAGATTCCATCGAAGCCTTGTATTCATCTATCTGCTTCTGCAAATTATCCACATGATGATTCATCATAAAATCTATGAAATCCTTTGAATCATCTTTTTCCTGACTTTGCGCAAGGCTCTGGATGTATTCGGCTCGTTTTTCTTTTTTTACGATTGAAGGAATACAGCCGGCTTCATACTGAATCATGTTCATGACAAAACGGCTCATTCTACCATTACCGTCTGCCCACGGATGAATTGAAACAATGCGGTAATGAGCTTCAAAACTGAGTTCGTAGAGTTTGTGAATGTCGTTTTTATCAACAGCCTTTCGTTCAGCATTGAGCCAGTCACAAAATTTCTGCAGTCTGTCAGGAACCTTCTGCCAAGCAAGATAGGATTTCCCGCCTCGTCCCGCACTTACATTCAAAAGCCTCAAGTCCCCCTTTGCAGAAGAAAAGTCTCCGCCAATCGTTTTATAAGTGGAGCCGGTATTTTGCATGACAAGGGCGGCAAGGCTACATAAAAGTTCGATTGAAAAGTCTGCGTGGGATTTTGCATAAATAAAAC
>ERZ1035070.72-NODE-72-length-32462-cov-5.647545_pt1 | contig 32462 bp, 29 predicted proteins | sample MGYA00520603_ERZ1035070 | MGnify/ENA primary metagenome ERZ1035070 (study PRJEB33766, sample SAMN09781695) | gut metagenome | biome: gut microbiome | host: Homo sapiens | place: Madagascar | study: EMG produced TPA metagenomics assembly of the PRJNA485056 data set... | reverse complement strand
TTCATAGCAGGGAATCTTCTGCGACTCTCCAACTGACAGTAAGTTTACTCTATCGAAATGTTTCAGCTCATTGCCAGTATGGATATCTGATTGTATAATAAAATAAAAAGGAGGCAAGAACCATGATGCGAAATAAAAAATTAAGAACCGTTTTCTGCGGCATTCTGATTTTTCTGCTCGTATTTGCCTTATTTTGCCTTGGAGACTACGGGATCCGCTATTATCATACTCCCATCAAAAAGGATTATGACTATACCGGAACCGGAATGCTGGTCAGTCTGACGGAACCGGATACCTTCGAACAGGTATCGGTGGAGATCCACGGGAAAGCCTTACATTATCTCTGGGGGAATCAGGAAGACGCCATAGCGGGAAATGTCTGGATGAACGGAGAGAGGCTTTTCGTGGAAGGTGCGGATGACATGGGATTCTATGCACCTTTTATCGATGAAGAACCCTATTACTCCTGCCTGACCGAATCTGTAACAAATATCCCGGGAAATATGTTTCTTATCTCCCGGGATCTGAAAACCGTATTCTGCGGTGTACTTATGGACGGGAAAGAATTTCTGCTGATAATACCGGCAGAAAATAAATCGGATGCCGACCGTACCCTGAAATCCGGTCTGGAACAGTCCCAGCCTCTTTCCCGTTGGCTGAGTGACTATCCCTTATTCCTGTAGCTGCCCATCCACGATACGAACAATACGTTTCGCAGACTGTGCTACGCCCAGGTCGTGGGTGATCATGACGATGGTGTTGCCCATATCGTTCAGTTCCCGGAACAGCTTCAGTACTTCCTTGCCGCTGGTCTGATCCAGAGCACCGGTAGGCTCATCCGCCAGAAGGATCGCCGGCTGTCCCACCAGTGCTCTGGCAATGGATACTCTCTGCTTCTGTCCGCCGGACAGCTCGTTTGGCTTATGTCCGATACGATGATCCAGCCCCAGCAGTTTGATAGTATTTTTACACTTTTCTTCTGCTTCTTCATGGGTCATGCCACGCATCAGCAGGGGCATGATAATATTCTGCATGACATTATAGGTCGGGATCAGCTGATAGTTCTGGAAAATGAACCCGATCTTCTGGTTGCGTACCATGGTCAGATCGTCCTCCTTGGTCTTGTGGATTGCCATGCCATCCAGATAATATTCCCCACTGTCCATCACATCCATACAGCCGATCATATTCATTAACGTAGTCTTACCGGAACCGGAAGGGCCTAAGATTGCCACATATTCTCCCTTATTTACCTGAAAATTGATGTCCTTCAGGATCGGCAGACGCTCCTCTCCCAGCATATAGCCTTTATTTATATTTTTCATGGTGATCATTGCGTTTTCCATCATAATCCTTACACCTTTCACACTACTCCTGATTTAAAGCTTCTACGGGGATCAGTCTCGATGCCTTATATGCCGGATAGAAGCCGAAGATACTTCCGGTGAGGACACCAAACAACAGCGACAATACTGCACCCTGTACCGACAGGGACACTCTCACGTTGAACAGCTGCACGAATGGCGTAATTCCAAGAGCCACCAGCACCCCCAGTACGGCCCCTACCAGACTGGTAAAGCTTGCTTCCAATAAAAACTCCAACAGGATATCCTTCCGGGAACAGCCCAGCGCTTTCAAAATACCGATCTCGTTGGTACGCTCCTTGATGGATACAAACAATACATTCATAATGCCGATACCGCCGACAATAAATACGATCACCGCCATGGAGATTAACAGTAATGTCAGTGTCTCGTTGGAAGCAGAGGCTGCCTCCATCTTGCTTCCGGCATCGCTGATGGTAAATGTGGTGTTGGGATAACTTTCTTTTAAGGCACTCTCCACGCCTGTCATTACAGTGTCCACCTGATTCACATCTTCTGCGACCACGGTAATGGTTGGACTAATGCTCGTACCGGTAATGTATTTGATGCCGGTTTCGTAAGGTACATAGATCGCCGTATCCGGGCTGATGCCGGATGCCACAGTTCCCATCTCGGATAGTACCCCTGACACTATATAGGGACGGCCATCAATATAGACTGTACCGTCATAGGCATCGTAGGCGCTTCCAAAAATTTCCTTTGCCACGGTGGCACCCAGTACGCACACCTTTTCCTTGCTCTCGTTGTTTTCTTCTGTGAGGAAATCCCCGATGGCCATTTCCAGATTACTGATGGCGGCATAATTGTCTTCCACACCGGCAATGGTGTAATAGGAAGCAGAGGTCATATCGCCTCCCTCCACCGATGCTGTAGTGGAATAAGATATCGTAGTTGCAGAGATTCCCGATACAAAAGTCGCCAGATCATCACCGTCTTCACTGGTCAATGTCACGGCTTCGCTCTCTTCCTCCTGTCCGAATCCGAAAAATCCGCCGAAATTCATTCCCCCGCCGGGACCACCGGACATACCGCCGCCGGAACCTCCGCCCATATTTGTGACGGTAACGCTTCCTCCACCGCCCGGCATTTCAAAGCTAAAACCACCGCTGTCACTGCTTTCGCAGGAAATATCAATGGCTCCGGCATTCAGGTTCTTGAACTGCTCCGCCACTTCTTCTTTTCCACCGGTACCTATCGCCAGCACCAGCATTATGGTGGCGGATCCCACAACGATACCGATGGAAGTCAGGATCACTTTGAATTTATTCTGTGACAGGTTCAGCCACACCAGACGCAATATTTCGGATAATCTCATATTCTACTTCTTCCCTTCCATTGACCTTACTTTCCCACAGGTCTCCGCTCTACTTCGTAATGCTGCTTTCGATCAATACGGTATCTCCTTCTGCAATATCTCCGGAGATCTCCACATTAGAGTCATCTGACAGTCCTGTCGTTATTTCCTTTTTCACAATGCTGCCATCTGCTGTCTTCACTTTTACATAAGTCTTGTCATCCTCTGTGATAATGGCTCTGTGTGAGACATACAGCACTTCTTCCGTTTGTTCCGTAACGAAAGTTACATCTCCTGTCATGCCCTGGAACAGTCCGGAGACATCCCCTTCTAATGTGACAGTTACGTCATAAGTTATATTTCCACTGGAATCCGATGTTGCATCTCCGATAGCCGTCACCTTTGCCGTAAAGGTATCTTCCGGATATGCCGTCAATGCAATATTCGCTGCAGATCCCAGAGAGATATCCGTCATGTCATCTTCATCCACTGTTACCGTCATGGTCACTTCGTCCATATCGTATAAGGTAACCAGAGAGGTTCCGGTACTGATCTTGTCTCCGGCCTCCAGCTCCACGCCGGTGATGACACCGTTGTATCTTGCACATACTGCATTACCATCGATATAAGTGCTGAACTCATTCCATTTTTCCAGTGTCTCATTATAGGTTTCCTGCTGATCGGACAATTCCTGCGCAAGATACCCCAGTGCAATGTCATAGGTCTCCTGTGCAGTATTGTAAGCCAGTGTCCGCAGTTTTTGGGTCTCAGCTACGGTCAGTTTTCCCTGCTCCAGTTCCCGTTTCGCCTTATTGTAGGCAGTTTCGGCAGTGGTTACATTTTCCTCCGCCTGCTCTACTCTCTGTTCCAGCTCTTCCTTCTGCTGCTCCAGGGAATCTGCCGTGGACTGTGCCTGCTCCGTCAGCTGCGCATAATAGACATATCCGTAAGTATCATCTGCTGCGTCTGTACTGTTCAGGCTGTATTTACAGTTCGACAATACCTGTGCCGCATCCTCATAGGCTGCCGTTACTTCCTCCAGCTGTGCCCGGTAATCTTCCAGGCTGCTCTTCGCCTGCTCCAGTGTGCTCTCCGCAGAATCTACCGTATTCTGAAGCTCCTGCAATGTAGTACTGTACTCGGTATCAATATAACTGCCGTAAGCAGTGCTACTGTCATAAGTGTATTTTGCCTGTTGTTTTGACAGGGTCTGGTCGGCTTCCAACGCCTCCAGATCCGCTTTTGCTTTCTCTACGTTAGTCTGCAGTTCGTCTTCCAGGTCGGAGACACTGTCTTCTTCCAGCAGGTACAGGGGATCTCCCTCGGACACCTGCTGCCCCACGGAGACCACTACCTCCGCCACGGTCAGGGTAGAATCGTCACCATTGCTGCCGGAGCTGCTGCCGCCCATATTGAAGATCTGACCAAACATGTCTAAGCCTCCCTGGGCTCCGCCACCGGAAGCACTCATGCCGCCAAATCCACCGGATCCAGAGTTGCTGCCGGCAGTACTACCGGAGGAGCCGCCGGAGGAACTGCTACCGGAAGTATCCGTTCTCTGCAGGGCACTCATATCCAGATCAAAGGTCTGATCCACCGTACCAATGTCCACGGATCCGGTCTCCGTCACACCTTTGACCAGTGTCCCGTATTTTACGGTGGTCTCTTTATAGATGACTTCCGTATCGGAACCACCGGAAAATCTGGTAGCACATGCCACTACGGCAATTACGCAGACACCACAGATACCTGTGGTGAGCTTGCGTCTTTTCGACCAGCTTTTCCATGATCCGATCCGGCTCATCCGATTTTTTATAGTTTCCTTGATCTTTTTCCCATTTTCATTCTGCTTCATAACTATTCCCAATCATTCCTGTCTGTTTCTCAACATTTGCTCCATCCGCCTGATTTATTGTCCTCCGGGACCTCCCGGCATTCCGCCGCCGAAGCTGTCGGAATTACTACCCCCAGGACCACCCTGCGGCATTGCTCCTCCGGAAGGCATCTGCATATCCTCTGGCATAAGGGATTCATCGAATTCCTGAAGCTCCATATCACTGCCGGTTGTGGTATCAGCACTGCTGCCGGAATCCTCCTGCGTGCTCTTTACCTCTGCCTCAGAGCTGACCTTACTTGCCAGGTAAATAGTATCGCCCTCTTCCAGTCCTGACAGGATCTCAATGTCCACACCGTTGGTAATACCGGTCTCTACCTCCGCCAGTTCCTTACCTCCCAGTGCTGTCTTTCGATATACATAAGTTTTGCCGTTTTCTTCGACAATGGCCTTACGGGACACATAAAGAATATCCTCTTTTTCTTCCGTTACGAAAATGACATCTGCGGTCATTCCCCCATACAGCTTCTCCAATGCGCCTTCTACGCTGATCTCCACAGTGTAGCTTACGGTATTACTATAATCGGAAGTAGCCGTGGTATTGATGGAGAGAATGCTTCCGGTATAGGAATCCTCCAGGTATGCCGTAAAGGTGATATCTACCGCATCTCCTACCTGCAGGTCCACGATATCCTCCTGGGTCACATCCACGGAGATTCTCATGTCATCCGACGTTGCATAGGAAAACAGAGCTCCTGTCGTCGTCAGACGGTCTCCCGCTTCGTAGCTGACCTCTGTGATCACACCATCTTCTGTGGCATACAGGATACCATCACTTCCTACAAAATCCTCAAAAGCCTGTAACTGTTCTTCCCGTTTTTCTTTCGTCTCTTCCGCTTCCTGTAAGGTCTCCTTCAGATCTTCCACAGCAGCGTTGTAAGTGGTCTGGGCATTCTGCCCGGTGATCACCGCTTCCTGATAGGTCTCTTCTGTATCCAGCTTGTCAATAGTTTGCTTTGCCCGGGCTGCAGTCAGCTGATTCTCCAGATCGGCAATGGCACTTTCATTGTCCGTTACCGCAGTTTCCGCCTGGGTCAGTGCTGATTTTGCCTGCTGATATTGCGTTTTTGCACTGAGATAACCGCTCTGAATGACCATAAAGTTTACGGTATTGTCCATTCCCGCGTCTTCATAGCCTTCCCTTGCCGCTTCATAAGTCTCCAGAGCATCCTGATAATCCTCCTGTGCTTCCGCCAGCTTTTCCTGCAGCGATGCCGTGTTGGCTTTTTTCTGCTCCAGCTGCACCTGCAGGGATGCCACATTATTCGTCACGCTCGTACCGGAAGTATTGCGGATAGATGCCGCATAGGAAGCACTGATCTTCTGGGTATCGTAATCGGTCTGGGCTTCCAACAGGGACAATTCATAAGTACTCTCTGCCTCCGCATAGTCTGCCTGCGCCTCCACTACCGCATTCTGCAACAGCGCCCGAACCGCCTCCACGCTGTCTTCCGTGAATTTCAGCAGTTCCTCGCCTTCGGTGACACGCTGCCCGCTGGCAGCATAGATCTTTTCTATCTTCAGATATTTCTGTACGGTATCATCGTCATCTTCCTCACTGTCATCCTCGTCATCGTCACTGACGTCCAGATCCAGATCGTAATCTACGGATTTTGTGTTGTATTCCAGAGAACCGCTCTCCGTCACACCTACCTTTAAAGTACCACGCTCCACGGTCTCTTCCTTGTAGATCCACTGTTCTTTCTGAAGTAACGGTGCGATGAACACGGTATAGCTGGCCGCCAGGATCAGCAGAAACAGTGCGATCCCCGCCAGGATCAGTTTTTTCTGCTTCTTCGTGAGGGATTTCAGTTTATCAAAATGTGGTCTTTTTAATTTCATGACTGTGTCTGTCCTCCCTGCTGTTCATTTCCCGGGAATTCCCCGTTACCGGGGGCACCCTGTGGCATTTCACCGTTTTCCGGCAGTTCTCCGTTACCCAGATCACCTTCCGACATCTCACCGTTGCCGGAATCACTCTGGGGCTTTTCGCCGCCTCCCGGACCGCCCTGTGGCATCGCGTCGCCGTCGGACACATCGTCAGGTCTGCCCTGCATACTCTGTCTCTGTTGTAATTGTTCGATCTCTTCCTCCGTCATGCCGAAGACTACGGTAACGGATTCGTTGGCACTTAAGCTGTCCTCCTCATCTTCTACGTTGATCTGTACCGTCACACTGTATGTAACACTGGTACGGCTGTCAGACGAGGATACCGGATCAATGGCTGTGATCACACCGGTATATCCGCTGCCTGCGGAGGTCTGCACATAAGCACTGTCGCCTACGGTCAATTTTGCAATATCCGCCTGGTCTACCGATACGGTGACCGTCAGCTCCTTCGGATTGCTGTAAACGAATACGACTGCATCGGAAGTCAGAGTCTGCTCCGCCCGTACCATGGTCCGCAGGATCGTTCCGTCCTCCGAGGCATAGAAATATCCGTCTCCCACACTGCTTTCAAACAGTTCCAGATTCTCTTTGGCATCTTCATAAGTACTTTTCAGAGCTGCCAGATCGGACTTAGCTTTTTCCACCGTAGTATTATAATCGCTCTCTGCCCGTTCTGCGCCGGACAGGGAAGTCTCATAGGTCAACTTTGCCTGCGCCAGCTGGATCTCATAATTTTCCTTTGCCTCCGTGACTGCCTGCTGAAGGCTGGGAAGCTTTAACTGCAATGTCTGTAAGTTAAAAGAAGCATTGGTGACTGCATCCTCATATTTTTCCTGTGCCTCTTCCAGATCCTTCAGGTTCTGTTCCAAAATGCTGTATAGGGATGCCAAAGTTTTCACATTCGAGGAATTGCTGTCCTGTCCACTGCTACCCAGCACATTGCCTGCGGTTCCACCTGCTTGCACAGATCCGGCTGACCCGCCGGTGATCTGGGACCAGCCTATTCCCCACTCATCCAGTTTATCCGTCAGGGCTTTCAGGTTCTCATCATAGATTGCCTGATATTCATCTACCTTGAAATAACTCTTATAGGAACCGTCATTAACGTAAGACTCATATTCCGCTATGTCATCCTCGGCATCCTGCAATTCCTCTTCCGCCCTGGCCACAGCACTCTGCAGACTTGCTACCGTCTCATCATAGACATCCTTAGCCTGTTGTCCGGTAAGAATGGCACTGTCTCTCGTATACTCCGCTGTGATCAGGTTCTGCTCATATTCGATAGCTCCGGTGCGATACGCAAGCTCCGCATCTTCCAAGGCTCTCTCCAGTTCCTTTCTGGCTTCCTCCACACTGTCCTCCGTAAGCTTTAAAATCTTATCTCCTGCCGTTACCTCCTCCCCGGAGACCGCATAGACTTCCTCAATCTCTAACTCTGTCGTCAGATTTTCCACGTCAAAGCTCGCCTCCGTGATACCGACATTGGTAACGCCTGACGCAGCAGTCATATCCTCCGTGAAGGTCAATCCCGACATATTAGCCGGCATGGAAAATTCTGATCGATTGCCGTTTCTATGTAATATCACCACTGATGCCACTGAACCACCGCCCAACGTGAGTACCAGTACCAGCGCAACGATGATCCACTTTTTGTTTTTCTTTCGGGAAAAAATTATCTGCTTGATCTCTTTGTTCTTCACGGCAAACCTCCGATTGCTATTCCGTTCAAATTCCGTTGTTTTCTCAAGTATAGTTGGATTTTGTATTGAAAAAGTGTTCACTCTGTGAAAAATCTGTGTCCTGTAGGAGCTTTTCCCCCTGCTTACGTCTATGCAATTACACAAATAAAGCACAAAAAGAAGGCCCTGTTGGAGGCTGCTTTCGCAGAAGTCTCTAACATGACCCTCTATTATAAGCTTACAGATTCGTGCTATCGCGCTAATATGCCCGGAAAAACAAATCACCTCTTCCGGGAGATGCAGATATCCTCCAGATTCTGCGCGCCCTCCGGTCCGATGGGTCTGCCGCCTGTAGTGATCCCCCATCCGGCACGGATCTTGATAATATCGTCGATCTGTCCCTGGGACAACAACGTCTTCTTCCCTAAGATGAAGTTGTTCATCATCAGGATCTTCGCATAATATTCCGTGGTCTCCATGCGGTAATAAGCCTGCATGAGATTGTCACCCCAAGTCAGCGCGCCATGGTTTGCTAACAGTACTGCATTGAATTCCCGGCAATAGGGAGCTACCGCTTCCGGCACTTCCTCTGTGCCCGGTAGCGCAAAATGTACTAACGGCACACAGCCTAAGGACAGTACCCCTTCCATCAGCACCGGTTCTTCCAGACTGATGCCTGCGCAGGCAAACGCCGTTGCTGTAAGGGGATGTGCATGTACCACACCCTGTACCTTCGGGTTCTCCTTGAATACTCTGAGGTGCATCTTGATCTCGCTGGAAGGCTTGTGCGTTCCCTCCAACACATTCCCGTCTAGATCCAATTTTACCAGCATGTCTTCTGTCATAAATCCCTTAGAAACTCCCGTAGGTGTTGCCCAGATCTCATTATCTCCGACTTTACAGGAGATATTTCCGTCGTTCGCTGCCACAAAGCCGCCCTGATACATTCTGCGGCCTACCTCTAAGATCATCTGTTTTGCCTGTGCATCTGATATATATTCCATAATTTTCTCCTTTTTATATCTTAATCAAATTTAATATATTACTTTGTTACCCTTTTCCTTATCCAGCTGGTATAGCACCTTATCTATCTTGGAAAATGCAATTTCCGGACACTTTTCCTGCTGATATTCCCAACAATCTTTTATGTATTTAAGATAGAGTTCCGTCAGCATGGGGATCTTCGTCATGGTTTTGGGATAATCCATAGCGTAAAGTTCCCGATATGCCCGCTGATCAATAATAGGGAATACCTCCGGGTAATAAAAATGCAATACCGTACTCGCCATCGGAAGCTGCATTCCCTTCGTTTGCAGTAATTTTTCTATGACCTGTGCTGTCTTTTCATCCTCCAATGCCTGCAAAGGCGTTTTAATCTCCTTTAATGAAAAAATGGCATCTATCAGTTCCTCTGTCACCTGCGGTCTACGATTCATCTTCCACAGGACGATCTCGTTGATAATATCCCTGTTCTCCCGATAGTCACCAGCTTCTGCCACCGCTGCTCGATTCCTGATATCCGTACTGTCATCATATGTAAAATGGCTAAGTATTTCCTGATAATTCATAGTTCACCTCAATGTCAGTTGGCATTCATGCCGTATTCTTTCGTACCCAGTTTTCTTTTCCATAAGTTTTCCGCATTTATTATAATATCATCCGGAGTGGACATGGAAAATATCTGCAATATGGAAAACTGAAAAAATTGGTACCTGTCGGGATAATCACAGATCACTTCTCTCATCAATTTGTTGTTCCCATGAAAAGTGTCCACATAGCATTCCCAACGCTCCAACAGACCTCTGTTTCCATACGCAGAACCTACATATTGTTGTCCGTTTTTCACATCAAGAATCAGATATACTGCCTTTACATTAGAGAGAGCAGTGTGCCATAGCTTATAATCCACATCATTTTCCACTACTTCTTCTAATTTTTCATAGGGCAGAACCACATTTTCATATCCGACAAATTCCTCATTGTGGCTGGTCTGTATTGCTACAATTTCTTTTTCCGTGGTTCCCTTTTGATGCCATACTCTGGTAGCATCTCCCCATTTAATAATTAACCTATTTTCAAATTCTTTTAATATATCTGCATATTCCAATTCATAATAATCCCCAGGGGTTTCAAAAGCTTGCGGACAGGGATAATCTTTCGGCATCACTTCCAGGCACCTCGGCACAACAGCACCTACTCTATACAATTTATAGAATCTTGCCTCAGTCCCTTTTCCACTTATAAACACCGCCCAGTAATCATATCCTTTATTAAAATCCTTCTTCTGCTCACCGGTATATTCCTTCACCATATTCTTTTCATAACAGGCACGAAAATCTTTATCATTCATCGCATGTCGAATTAACTGTACCTTTGCCGGATCCAATCCCGCGTTTATTAAAATATCTGAAAAATGTAAAAGTGCCATGAAATATCTCCTTTTTATTGAAGTATCACTTAATGCATTTTATTTAATCAAATTCGCCATTCTTCAATCATGTAAATATATTGACTCACTTGCACTCATTATATCATATTTCAATCCTTTTCTATGTAATATTTCTCTTGATTATACGCTTTGCGTACGTTATATTATTTATAAATCTATACGCTTTGCGTATATATTTAAGGAGGTAAAATGAATACACAAGATACTTTGATAAAACTAAGAACCAGCACAGGAATGACCCGAAAAGAGTTTTGCCAATATTTCGGAATTCCCTACCGCACTTTACAGGATTGGGAGTTAGGAAACCGTACTATGCCAGATTATTTATTGCGCTTAATGATATATAAAATTAAGATAGAACAATTACGTAACCAAGATACCACCTCCGATTCAGGTAAATAAGTAATATTTCATAGGAACATCTTGACAATATGTTGTATTCAACATATTATGATATTAACAGAACGAGGAAAACTAATGTACGAAGTTCTTTTTTACGACACCATTGACGGAAAATGTCCCGTTCAGGATTTTTTGGATTCTCTCGAACCTAAAATATTAGCGAAAACCTTAAGGACTATTGATCTGTTGGAGGCAAATGGTCCACTCTTACGTGAACCATACTCCAAACACATTCAAAATGGACTCTTTGAATTACGAACAAAACAAGGATCTGATATTACCAGAGTTTTCTACTTCTTTTTTATAGATCAAAAAGTTGTATTAACCAATGGTTTCATTAAAAAAACGAATAAAACACCGATTGCGGAGAAACTTTTAGCACAAAAATATAAGGATGATGATTATGAGCGGAGGTATGGCAATGAGCAATTATAGGGCTTATAAGGAAAAAGCTTTACAAAATCCTGAGGTAAAAACCGAATATGATGCTCTCCAGGCAGAATACGACATCATCCAATCATTAATTGATGCAAGAGCAAATCAAAATATTACACAAAAAGAGTTATCTCTTAAAACAGGAATTCCACAGGCTGACATAAGCAGAATAGAAAACGGTACCCGGAATCCCAGTTTGAGTACGCTGAAAAAGCTGGCTCAGGGACTGGGGATGCAATTAAGACTTGAATTTATTCCCGACTCCGCGAAAAAAGTATAAAAACAAATATAGCAAAAGATAATTAACGAATAGCAAAAATTCCTTCGGGGCATACTGATTCCGGAGGAATTTTTATATGAAAGATCAGATCAAGTCTTACTTACAACGTTTAAATAATGGAGAAACTTTGGAAAGCGTCCAGGCGGATTTCGTCCGGGAATGTAAGGATGTGGATCCTTCCGCAATTATGCAGGCCGAACAGGAGCTGCTACGGGAGGGTACTTCCATCGAAGAATTGCAGCGGCTCTGTGATGTACATTCCGCCCTGTTCCATGGTCCCACGACAGAAGAGAAAATTGCCAATGCCGAAAAAACAACAGCCCATTTTCCAGATGCCCAGAAATTGCACGCTAAGGACATACAAGACCAACGGCTCTCCGCTGCTGCCGCCCTGATCCAGATCTCCGGACATCCCCTGCAAACTTTTACGCTGGAAAATGCAGCACTGGAAAAGCTGATTGCCCGTGCGAGGCAGGCATTGGAAAATAATGGAATTACCAATGAACTGCTTGACGAGCTGCGCCAGATCGCTATCCACTATGCCAAAAAGGGCGACTTACTTTATCCACATTTGAAGGTGCAATATGGGATCAGCGGCCCCTCCGCAGTCATGTGGACAGTGGATGATGAGATCCGGGATGAACTGAATGCCCTTGCAAAACAAAAAGACCAAAAAGAAACCGATGCATGGAAACAACGTTTGAAAGCCGTATTATCCCGCATGGAAGAAATGATCTACAAGGAATCCAATATCCTCTTCCCCAACTGCGCACTGAATTTCTCGGAGGAGGAATGGTATCACATCTACCGGGATGCCAAAGATTATGCGGAATGCTTCGGTATCCGGGGTGACAGTTGGGAGGCTGCGGAAGCACATCTGGCTGACACTGCCTCTACGGTTGGCACTATGTCTGCGGAACATGCTTTTGCAGATGGTGAGACCAGAATCCACCTTCCCGGCGGCAGTCTGACCCTGTCACAACTGACCGCCATGTTGAATACGATTCCTTTGGAGATTACCTTCGTAGACATCGATAATGTCAATCGTTATTTCAACGAAGGCCCCAAGGTATTCAAACGTCCCGGCATGGCATTGGGCCGGGAGGTCTTCACCTGTCATCCGCCTAAAATCGAAGAACGGGTTCGCCGCATTATCGGAGAATTCCGCACAGGGAATCTGGACCAGGTACCGGTCTGGATGGACAAGGGCGGCCGGACTTTCTTAGTGACTTATTATGCCGTCCGGGATAAGCAGGAGCAATATCTGGGAACGCTGGAACTGGTACAGGACATGGAGTTTGCAAAAGAGCACTTCCGCTAGGACAGTGCTCTTTTTACCGAACATAATGTAGTCATCCGGCTCTTTTAATCTCTTTTTTCGTTATAGTTTTTAATCCTTATATTCCAGTCCAAAATAATCCATGTATACCTTAAATCTATCCTGCGCAGTAAGACAGGTATCCATAAGATATCCCTGTTCGTTCTTCCATTCCTTCAGACCTCGATAGTAGAATTCCTTTATATCATCCTCGATAATAAAAGGGGTAATTCCATTACGGAGGCACTCCTTAAACATAATTAATCTTCCAACACGGCCATTTCCATCCTGAAAAGGATGTATCTTCTCAAATTCATAATGAAATTGTATTATTTCCTTCAATGTCTTTTGTTTTGAAAGATTATATCTACTTAATAAATTCCGCATTTCTCCGGGTACATCGGCGGGCTTTGCGGTTGCGCTTCCTCCGACCTCATTTTCAAAACGTTTATACTCACCAACAGCAAACCACGTTTTTCTACTATCTGACGTTCCTGATTTCAAAATATAATGTAACTGTTTAATAAATGCCTCACTCAGGGGATAGTTTGCTAACTCTATTATTTGATCAATGCATCGGAAATGATTGGCTGTTTCAACAATATCGTCATCGGCAATATATCTCGAACTTTTTACTCTTAAAATTCATTTATATTTTGCCGATAGGAGCCTCTTAATTCTTCCTGTGCTTCTTCTACGTAAATGCGTGCGTTTTCCAGATTCCACCGGATCTCTTCTTCGGTAACAGCACGTTTTACTTTCCCGGGATTGCCGACGACCAGGGAATTATCCGGGATCTCCACGTTCTGTGTCACCAGCGCTCCGGCACCGATGATGCAGTTTTTCCCGATCTTACAGCCGTTCATCAGAATGGCTCCCATACCGATCATGGTATTGTCACCGATCTTACAGCCGTGAACGATTGCACCGTGTCCTATGGTCACATGGTCTCCGATCTCCACCGGATATCCGCTGCCCAGATGCACTACCGCATTGTCCTGAATATTGCTCTCTTTGCCGATGACAATGGAGTCCCGGTCGCCCCGGACCACCGCATTGTACCAGATTCCGCTGTTTTCTCCGATCGTCACATCTCCCAGCACCACTGCTCCGGGCGCTATAAATGCTGTATCATGGATCTGCATATATTTTTTCTCCTTATATTTTAAACCTTCATTACAAAGTGCACACCGCATATAACGGTACATTTTTCATCCAACCCTGATCAATATATTTCTTTGCCGAAAAGCGGATGGCTGTCTGCGGATGATATTTTTCACAATAACATTTCAGACTCTGCGATTTCAAGTTTGTCTCCGCTTTTACTTCGATAGGAACAACATCTTTTCCCATTTGTATCATAAAATCCTGCTCAAAGGTTGCTTTTTCCGTTCCGTAATAATAAGGTGTATATTTTGTATCCGAAATAATCTGTTGTAATACGTATTGTTCAGTCAATGCGCCTTTAAATTCAACAAAAATATCATTGCCCTCCAGAATACTCATGGCATCTAAATCACTCATTGCCCCCAACAGCCCTACATCCAGTACAAATAGTTTATATACATTCATCTCTTTGTATGCAGCCAACGGTATATGTGGCTCATTGACACGATTTACCTTGTAAATCAGTCCGCAATCCAAGAGCCACTGTATCGCAATTTCAAAATCTGCACTTCTGGCACCTTTTTTTATCTGTCCGAAGAAAAACTTCTTGTTTTCCTTTGCCAGCTGTATCGGAATGGATTCCCATACCATACGAATTCTGGGAAGATCTTTGGCATCTATATGTTTTCCAAAGTCTCCCCGGTACTGACGTACTATGTCTTTTTGTAGCTCCCGAACCCCGGCATAGTCCTTCTGCTCTCTGAAAAGATCAACTACTGCAGGCATTCCACCGGTATAATAATAGTTTTTTAGCCAAAATAGGTATTTATCCGAAAAGTTGTCTATAATGGAAAAGTCCTTGCTGTCCAATGCCCCAGACAAGGCTTCTTCCCCCATGGCGCATAGAAATTCCCTAAAATTCAAAGGATAGAGGTCCAGCAGTTCCACCTTGCCTACCGGATAAGATACTCCCTGATGAATCGCTACTCCCAACAGGGATCCCGCTGCAAGAACATGATACTCCGGTGCATCTTCGCAGAAATACTTCAGAGATTCCAGGACTCTCGGTGCATCCTGAATTTCATCCAGAATGATCAACGTATCTCCGGGAGTAATTGTGACCCCTGTTTCGATATTAAGATTCATAAGAATTCTCTGAATGTCAAAATCCATTTCAAAGACGTCGCTCATTCTCTTATTATTATAAAAGGATACATATGCCACTTTGGGGAAAAATTGTCTTCCGAATTCCTTCATTAACCATGTTTTTCCCACCTGCCTTGCGCCCATAATAATCATGGGTTTTCTTTTTTCCTTTTCTTTCCAGCTTTGTAATTGTTCCATAGCAAATCGTTTCATTGGCAGCCTCCTTTCTTACATAATATAGTTTACCACATTTTTTCCGATCAAATCAATTATATATACAACATTTTTTCTGACCGAAATTTTATAATTTGCAACATTTTTTCTGATCAAAAAGAAGATACACAAAATGGGTGGTAAATAGCAAATTTAACTTCCGTTTTGCAAAGGTAACTTCTTCTTGAATTATTTTTGCAAGATTAACTTCGGAATCAGCACCTTGAAAACAGAAATAAGTATTGCGAAAACAGGGCCAACTGGAAATTAGTATTGCAGGAGTGGACTTTAGTATTACAAACCGCTTGAAATAGGGCTTTTTAGCATGTTACTATACTCTTGAAGTCATATTTTACTGTATGCAAATAAGAAGTCGTCGCTTCGTTTGCATGTTTGCAAGGGAAACTTCCACCTCTGGGATATGGGTGACATGACACAAATTGAGTACACAAAATGGGTCGCCACTTTCATGGCGACCCTCAGACTGTGCCTCTTCCACATAGAGCTGTGCGTTCTCCAGATCCCGCTGTTTCTCATGAATCTGCATATAAATGTCCCTTTTTGTTACAGTCTCTACAAACAATCTCCCGTCTGGCATTGTATCTCATATTCTATTCTGCTCATTCGCAACAGGATAAGTCCCTGTACTCCGGCGCTATAATAATTGATTCCATGTTCTGCCGCGTACTCTGCCAAAAGAGCATTTCCAATATCCTCCGCATCCGTGATAATGGCATTCGGCTGTACTGTCTGCAGCCACTTTTGTCCGTTTGAGGTATAGGTGCCATGATGATTCGATTTCATTACATCTGCCTTCAGAAGCTCGCCATATTGCTGTGCCAGCTTTTCTTCCATCCCCAGATACAGGTCTCCTCCGGTCAGATACTTTGATCTTCCGTAGACAAATTTCATCAAAATAGATACATTGTTCACACTCTCATCGTTTCCGACACATTTTTCCAGATCTTCGGTGGTCGGATGATATGCTGTGATGCGCACATCTCCTATCGTCCACTGATACCCCGCCAGCACATTCTCATAAATATGTGTGCCTTTCTGTTTAAGGTATTCCTCAAATAAGGGAGCCTGCTTACTGGATGCTATATAGGAGCTTCGATAATAGACATCGATCCCTCCCCCATGCTCATACAGATATTGTGCTACCGCAAGCGCTCCTCCGGCATGATCATCATGGGCATGAGACAATACAAAATAATCCAGATGATACAATCCCAGATTCTCCAGCAGTGAAATAATATGTGCACTGCAGGCAATGTAACCGGCATCTATCATCATGGTTCTGCCATTGGGAAATATCACAAGCGTGCAATCCCCGCATTTTGCCCGAATTCCCGGCTCCGTCAGATCCGGTGTGAGAAAATACAGATTACCGTCTCCTCCATAAGACAACGCTTTTTTTACGCAATCCGCCATCTCTTCATATCGATCTGCAACCGGATTATCATGGGTCTCCCGGTAGCCGGCAGGTTCTTCCTTCAGGCATTTTCGCTCCGCCGCCAGAAGATATTGATTATCGGATGCGGTTCCGCTGATCAGAATTTTTTCCCACTGTGCCTCTGTACCATGATAAATAACCGTATGAAGAGCTTCATCTTTTGCAAACGCTCTCATATCAATATTTCTCAGACTGGCAGGCAGTTCGATCTTCTCCAGTGCCGTACAATTATGAAACGCCTTCGCACAGATAATGCGTATTCCTTCCGGCAATTTTACGTCCTTTAACGCGGTACAGCCGCGGAAGCTATACACCCCCAGATAGACAAGCATCTCCGGCAGTTCCAGTTCCTCCAGTGAAGTACAATTCTGAAAAGCACAATCTCCCACGCTCTCCAGTCCCGTACAGATTCTGACCCGACGGATTTCATCTCTGATTTCTTCCCATGGTCTCTCCTGATGTTCCGTCCAGTTTTGCATCTTCCCGGTCCCTGTAATCGTCAGGCATCCTGTCTCCTGTACAAAGCTCCATTCTACATTATTCAATTTTCCATTCATATTCTTCCTCGTATCCGAAGCGTTACAGCTTCAGTTTCCATACAAACTTATTTCTCTCCAAAGGATAAATACTTTCCGAGATTTCAATAATCTGTCCCTCTTCATTCCTGGTAACAGAAGAAATCAGCATCGCAAGAGCATTTTCTTTCATTCCCATCAGATGACTCTCTCTGCTCTCCAACGGACGGGCCGTCATTTCTTTTTCCAGGCTGAATCGATTCTTGGAATGATCATTGAGCGCCTTCGTCAGAGATGCCTTCGTAAAATCATAGTCAAACAAAAATGCATCACTCTCCGGCATATAGGACGTTGTCAATACAATCGGTCCTTTGTCAAAAGAATCCTTTACGTATCTGAGACGGCTCAGCTTAATAACTCTGCTGTCACCGTTTTCGAACTTTTCCGCCAGTTCCTCCGTCATCTCCATATAACGGAATTCCAGCACTTCCGTCTCTACCTCAATGCCCCGGCGAAACATTTCATTAAAAAAGCTCTCAATAAATACCGTCGTATCCTCCAATACGCGTGGTGCTGTAACAAAGGTACCTTTTCTCTTAACTCTTTTCAGATGTCCATCCTGCACCATCCGCAGCATTGCCGTACGCACTGTGGAACGACTGACACCAAATTGTTCACAAAGCTCCACTTCTTTCGGAATTTTATAACCGATCGGCCATTCTCCCGTATGAATCTTGTTCATGATATATTCTTCAATCTCTGAATATCTGGCTGCCATATTTCCCCCTATTAACACTTTCCTTTTCGTTTTCTGTGGTTTTGTTATCCGATCTCATTATGATATTACATATTACTAACAGTATAGCGAATTTGGGAATTTAATGTCAATAATCGAGCGTACTAATATGTACGAATTTCAAAAATTCTTGCGAAATGGATCCCATAAGCACGGTAAACTGTCACCTTTACAGTGTCACAAATTACATTCCCCAGCGAAATTCTGTTTAACCGCTGATAATTGTCACGTATTTCTTTACAAAATACTTCTTTTCCTTCTCTGAAAGCACGCACATCATAATCCCGTACAAGTTCATCCGGCAATCCCTTTACCTGTCGGTTTCTTACATTTCTTGTAAGAGAAGGCATGATTTCTTTTGTCAGATTTGTATCAAACGTCAGTTGGATCTGATGCAGCACCAATTTTCCGTCATAAGTGAGGGTGATTTCAGCCCCTTGTTCTCCGATCGGTGCTTCCCAGCAGTTACTTTCCTCCTGCTCCTGTCTGGCAATTCCGTTCAATACTTTCCATGATTCATTTCCATGTGTATATCCGGATGCAGCTACCTTAGCTGACTTTGCATAATCGGCCGGATCCCGGTTACGGACTCCCGGAATATAGCAATCATCCCGCAAAAGCTCCTGCTGCAACTCTTCTATATGTTCCCCGATCTCCCTGGGAGTACAGGCATATCTGACCGCCATCGCTGCTGCCGTGCCTACCGCCTGTCCTCCCACAGCACAGGTTCCCATAACTCTCGTTGACCCAAATGCCATTTTTGTGGTACTGATATCACGTCCTGCCAGCATGACATTTTCCAAATCCTTTGCATAATAACATCTCCATGGTATTGTATAACAACCGTTAAAATTCAGGATCTGTGAAGGAATCTTATCCGTATCCAGAAGTCCTCCTCTCACATGCTGATCCATCTGCCAGCCACCATAGGCCACTGCATCCGGGAATATCCTGTTGACCAGTACATCGTTTTCATTCAACAGATAGTCCCCTTCGATTCTTCTGCTTTCACGATATCCCGGCACGAATCCAACCCAATCCAGATCCAGATTTTCCACACCGTGGTTTCCTACATTTTTCAGATGATCCCACACTCCGTACACGCATTTCAGCAACTCATCACGAATTTTCTCACCGTCACGGATAATATCGTCATCCTCACCACCCAGTTCAATCCACCAGTATCCAGAATCGACATTGGAAAAATGCGGAAGTCTTCCACTGCCTTCTTCGAATTTGGTCAACTTGCCTCCTTCCATATGGGATGCAATGCTGTTCGCATGTTCCCGGTATTTCAAATCTTCCTCCGTGTAGTGATTAGCCCATTCCGGACATACAAATTTTACCGGCTCTCCACGGTCCACAGCGGAAAACAACAAAGTGTTTCCCATCGTATCGCTGTTCGGTTCTTCCGGAGCATCGGGTTCCTTAAATTCGTCTCTTCCTTCGCTGCCCATACGCCCCGTTGCACCGCCCATGGTAGCTAAGGTACCGTGCCCTGTGGCATCGACAAAGATGTCTCCGTAGATGGTATACTCAGTTTCCGTACTGTTCTGATGACAGACTACGGCCTTTATTTTTTTCCCTTCCAGGATCACATCATCCATATTCGTATTCAAAAAGGATTCCAGATTTTCCTGAAAATGCACTTTTTCCCAAATAACGGAATCAAATACCGGAAAAGATGCATAGGGATTTCTGCGTTTATTTGCCAACAGAATCTCCAGCAGGATTCCTGTCTCTCCAAGATTTTTTTTGGCACCGTGGGAGTTGGCTCCCACAATGTGCATACGGATCTCCGAGCTGGCATTGCCACCGAACATAGAACGATTCTGTATAATTGCCGTTTTGGCCCCTTTTCTGGCGGAAGCGATTGCTGCACAGACACCGGACAGGCCGCCTCCCACTACTACAACTTCATATTTTCTGGTTTCACTGTGAATTGACATATTATTCTCTTTATTTTCTCCTTTATAACAATATAGCAGGAAAAGAGTTTTCTCCTGTCCTGCCACACTGTGTCTGTCATTTTCAATTTATTATCCCTTAACCGCACCTACAGACAATCCCTTCAGGAAGAACTTCTGTCCGAACAGGAATACGATAAATACCGGCACAACCGCCATACAACAGGCCGCCATGGTCAGGTTATACTGTGTTACCTCTGTACCGACAAACTGGTTCAAAGCCAGAGGAATCGTCCATTTCTTCCAGTTGGAGATAAATACCAGAGGATCCAGGTAGCTGTTCCATGCATCCAGGAACTGTACTGTCGCCGTCGCCGCTATCGTCGGCTTGACAAGTGGCAGCATAACCTGTGCAAAGGCTCTATATTCACCGGCTCCATCAATTCTGGCAGCTTCCCGCAGTTCATCCGGAGTACTTAAGAAGGACTGCCTGAGCATAAAGGTGGAAGATACCGCTATGATCTTCGGTACGATCAATGACAAATGGGTATTCATCCATCCCAGCTGCATAAACATTATGAATCTGGGAATCAGTGTCAGCTGTGAAGGCACCATCATCTGCGCCAGATATACAATGAACAATACATTGGAGCCCTTGAATTTCAACTTGGCAAATGCATATCCGGCAAGTGTTGCGGAAGTAATTGCCACTACCGTACTGATTACAGCTACCTTGATAGAGTTAAAATAAGCCAGACCGAAATGATAATTTGTGGAGCTGGTCGTTCCTATGCTTAATACTCTCTTATAGTTATCTGGGTAAAAATACTTCGGGATCCACTCAATAGGGATCTTCATAACATCCGCTTCTGTCTTGAAAGATGCTGAGATCATCCAGACAAAAGGAACAATCATAACCAATGTAACCAGAATAATTACAATGGTAATCAATACTCTGGCTACCTTTTTGGAAACAGGTACATTCTTCCTCATCTTAATCCCTAGCCTTTCTCTTCTTTATTGTTATGTACCCACTGGATAATGGTCACAATAAGCAGCATCACAAACAGAATTACGGCAATTGCCGAAGCATAACCCATCTTATAATACTTAAATGCTGATGTATAAATATAATAAACCAGTGTGTAGGTAGAGCTTCCGGGACCACCGCCTGTCATAACGTTCGTATATCCAAATACTTTAAAGCTGGATATAATACCTGTAATTGTCAGGAAAAAAGTCGTAGGCTTCAACAGCGGAACCGTTAATTTGAAAAATTTCTGAATAGAATTCGCTCCGTCAATCTCAGCAGCCTCATACAAATCTCTCGGAAGTCCGGTGATTGCGGCGCTGTACATAAATACGCGGTATCCCAGGCTTGCCCAGATTACGACCAGCATGATCGCGGGAAGTGCCCATTCATAGCTTGCCAGGAATCGGGGAGGATCCTGCCATCCGAGAGCCCTCATTAATTGTGTAAAGGGTCCGTATTTAGAATACAACGCCATCCATACAACGGAAATTGCCACAATATTACAGATATGCGGCATATACATAGCGACACGTACCACACCCGCTATTTTCTTATGACAAAATTCATCAATCAGTACCGCCATTATAATTGCCAGGAAAAGTCCGATGGGCACGGTTACGACGGTGAAGATCAATGTATTTTTCAAAGATGCAAGGAACCATTCATCCTTCCACAGATTGATAAAGTTTGTCAGTCCGATGAAATTCCAGTTGCCGAGTCCTTGAGAGAAATTCCAGTCAGTCAGACTTACATATAAAGAAATTATCAGCGGAATCAGACTGAAACATATTACACCTATCAGACTCGGTGCCAAAAAGGAATATGCAACCAGGTTCTGATGCAATATTTTTCGTCTTTCTCCTTTAGTCTTCTTTTTCTTGCTCTTCATTTGCTTTATCCCTCTTTTGTTCGTTTCAGAGCAGGGGACGGTTCGCCTGTGAAAACGACCGCCCCTTCCCACTGCTGTTTTTATTTTTTTACTTCTGACTGCTCAATTCGGTCTGGATCAGTTCGTTACCTCTCTTCTCCATGTTCTGAACGGTCTGATCTACAGACTGTTTTCCATAGCACATAGCATCAAACTCTTCGAACCAGGCAGAACTGATTTCAGAGGAAGCATGTCCTTTAATAGCGGCAACACCCTGCGTAGTATCGAGAGACAGATAGTTCTCCATGGAATCCATATCAATGGAGCCCTGTGCCTTCTCCTTCAGCACGCTCAATACTTCATCCTTATTAACACCATTCCACAGAGGGATTCTTCCGCCCTGTACCAGAGGGGACATACCACCCTTTAAATACCACATTGCAAACTCAAAGCTTGCTTCCGGATACTTTGTATTTGCTGAAATGCTCAGCAGGTCTCCTGCACCGGTAGTACCGATCTGCTTACGATAAAATTCGGTGTTGTATTTCTCATCATCGGGAACGGGTGCCGGTACCAGTGCAGTCATGAAATCATGAGGATAATTCTCCTGATCCATACACAGTCTCATCTGTGCTACACCAAGCATGATGGCACATTTACCCTGAAGGAACGTATTGGCAACGCTGATATCCTCGGAGAATTCATCTTCGATGGGAATCGCATAACCCTTATCCAGCGTCTCTTTTACAAGGTTAAGACCTGCACGATATACATCATTATCGAAGTTTACCTCTGTACCTTCTTCATTCTTGTAAATCTGATTTGCACCCAGTACACCGTCTAATGCATACAGAATACTCTTACCACTCTGCTTACGTGCCCAGCATACGCCGTATACCTTATCCTGACCTTCACCATGTGTCAGCTTCTCGGCATCCGCAAGGAATTCGGAATAGGTCCATCCATCATAAGGAATATCCAGACCTGCTTCCTTAAACATATCTTCATTGATCAGAATCCATCTGGAGTTCTCGTATTTGGTAGGGAATCCATATACGGAACCATCGTCGTAATGATACTCTGCCATGTTTGCCACACCCAGTTCATCATCCAGGTTGAATCCAATATCATTGAGCATACCGGACATATCCAGTAACAGGTTGGAATCTACACGCTTGTCCATTTTGGTACGTCCGCCATATCCAATGAACAGATCGACATCACCGCCACCCATTAAATAGGTCTCCAGCTGAAGGTTACCGTTATCATCATTTACGTATCTTACATATTCCACCTGAAGTCCTTTGTCTTTATACTCCTCATTGAAGTTGGCGCACAGATCATCATATCCATACTCCGGCTGAACGCCACCCCAGAAATGAAGTGTGATCGTCTTTCCGTCTTCCGTGCCATACCATTCCTTCTCGGCTTCTGTGGTTTCTGCTGCTGCGGTTCCTGCGGCTGCTGTAGTATCTTTTGCTTCTGTAGATGCATTTGTGTCTGTATCTGCTTGTCCACATCCTGCCAGACAGGTACCCAACATTGCCATTGTCAATGCAAGCGCAATTTTCCTCTTCATAATTGTAATCCTCCTACATTTTAGTTTTCTATGGTTAGCCTGAGTTTTTCTCAGGAATACACCCTTACTTCATAAATATGTACGTCTTTTTCCCCATTGGTGGTATGAATCGTAATGGTTACTTTATCACATTCCGTAGGCTCAAAGGTTACAACATTCTGTCTCTGGTCATTATCTGTCACTTTCTGTTCTGCCATCTTCTGTTCTTCCCGCCAGAGTGTCACAGTGTAATCTTTTACCAGTTCGGGAGGTACTCCTATCCTCTGTTGGAGCTGACGTTTCTTCGATAAAGTAATCTTAATCGGATAATTAAAGTTGGAATCAAACGTCAGTCTGACCTGGGATACTTTTTTCACCGAGGCAAGCTTTAAGGTTAACGTCTCTCCTTCCGGGCTTATGCCATCGGAGCTCCACATATTTCGAATTCCGTTTTCATCTCTGGACACTCCGTTGATCACTTTCTCCGGAGCGAACCCTTCTCTGGCAGAGGTTGCACTGATCTGCGCGGTTCTCGCCAGATCCTGCGGATCGGTGTTGCGATAACCCGGAATATAACAGTCATCCTTCAGCAGAAGCTGTTGCAATTCCTCCATGTGCTCCGGCATATCTTTCGGCCCGCAGTGATATTTGATGCAAAGTGCTGCTGCGGTTCCCGCTGCCTGTCCTCCTATGGCACAGGTTCCCATAACTCTCGTGGATCCCATTGCCATTTTGGTAGCACTGATATTACGTCCCGCCATCATCATATTGGGAATATTTCTGGAGCAATATGACCGGTACGGAATCGTATAGGCTCCGTCAAAGCTGACAACTCTGGAAGGAAGTTCATCAAAATCATATAGACCTCCGGGAGTATGGATATCCATCGCCCAGCCGCCATATGCTACAGCATCCTCGAATACCCTGTTGGATAAGACATCATTTTCATTTAATATATAATCTCCTACCAGACGCCTGCTCTCTCTGACACCGGGCAGCATACCGACCCATTCCAGATCATAGTTCTCGGCTCCATGATCACCACCGTTTTTCAGATGATCCCATACCCCATAGATACAGGACACCAACTCATCACGGATTTCTTCATACTCATCTATGATATCTTCTGTCTTGCCGGGAAGCTCGATCCACCAGTATCCATAGTCCACAGAGGAGGTACTGTAGGCGGTCATACGTAAGTATGCCTTATCCACATCTCCCTTTGTCTTAGCTTCGTGCACGGCAGAGTGTGTTCTGTATTTGAGTTCCTCTTCCGTAAAATGTCTGGCGATCTTCGGTCGTTTAAAATTCACCGAATGTCCTCTGTCCACCGCCTTGAATAACAGCGTATTTCCCATACGGTCATTGTTGGCCTGTTCCGGTGCATCCGGTTCATTGAATTCTGCCCTTCCCTCACTGCCGGTACGATATTCCGCTCCTGCATAATATCCCAGGGTCGCATTGCCGGTACAGTCAATGAATATGTTCCCTCTGATCTGCCAATGTGTCTCTGTCGTGAGCTGGTATGCGTCGATTTCACGTATCTCATTGCCTTCCATCCGGCAATCCTCCATCGCAGTACTCAGATACACTGTCAGCTGCGGCTGACTCTTCACTGCGGTAAATAATACCATGTCCCAGATCGAATAATTAAAATAATCATTTCTGCTCTTGTTGTCAAGCATGATTTCATAGAGAATTCCGCTCTCTTCAAGCTCCGGTTTCGCAAGATTCTCGGATGCTCCGCAGATATGCATTCGGATTTCACTGGATGCATTTCCTCCCAGTACATGTCTGTCATGCACCAACGCTGTCCTGGCTCCGTGTCTTGCAGATGCAAGTGCCGCACAGATGCCAGCCATTCCACCACCGATCACTACAACATCATATTCAGCTTTTTTAACTTTTCTGTTCTCTGACATTTCGTTCACCTTTTATGTTGTAACTTATGTCTATATAATATGCTTATGTATGTAATATGTCAATACATATTTTGAAATTTATGTTGCAAATGTCTGTTATATTTAGAACATAATAGGAAAATTGCTGTTTTTTCTGCATTAAACCCATACAAATATATTTCAAATTATACTTCTTCCAGGTAATGAACACCCTCTATCTGACTCACTTCCGACAATACTTCTGCATGATTTTTTCTCTTTTTCAGATCCAGCATCATTGTAAGGACAATATCCGATCCCTTTAAGGTCTTATCTCTCTTTTTCTCCACGGAACTCAGCTCATATCCACACTCATTGATATAGTCATAGACTCCCCTTGTCATTGACTTATCAATTTCCATATACAGACCAATGTAACGATTGTACTGCTCCTGCACACGACTGACTCTGGCAATTCCGAACATTGTGACAATGATCAGTGCAAACATCATCAGACTGACCTCCAGCATTCCGGATCCCAACATAATTCCAAGGGTTGCCGTTGTCCACAATCCGGCAGCCGTTGTCAATCCTCTGACCTGGTTTTTCCCGGTAATAATGATGGTTCCCACCCCCAGGAAACCAATACCGCTGACCACCCCGGCGGGAATACGTCCCATATCTGTCCTTCCGACGCCCAGGGCTGTTCCAAGGTAGATATTGACGACAGCGGAAGCCGCCGCTCCGATACATACCAATGCGAAGGTCCGCATTCCTGCTGGATGATGCTTCGTCGCTCTCTCCAGTCCGATCACACAACCCAATACAGCCGCAAACAGCAGCCGCAAAGCTATGGCTCCATTCGTAAATTCCGCAAAATAATTCGCAAAGTTCTGCATATGTATTTCTCCTTTCATACTTCCATATAAGAAAGGCCGGCATAGTCACCTGTCGCGGACTGTACCGGCCTTCGTTATCCTTTAAAATATCTGCTGTTTTACAGCACTTTCCTTATTACAAATAACATAATTACAGCTTCAGAAGATATTCTCCCAGCGCATAAGAGAAATCTACCAGGTACGGCTGTACCTCCTTGGGATACATACTGGTAAGATGGTGTGTTTCAAAAGCAAAACACTCCTGATAATCAATATCCCGCAGAGCCTGCACTACCTCTTTCCAGGGAATCGTTCCGTTAAACGGTGAGAAATGCTCGTCCTTGATGCCGTAATTATCGTTAATATGGGTAGCCTTCAGATGAGATCCCACCTGACGGATCATATCGGGAACATTCAGACCCACCATATTTGCATGACCTGTATCAATACATATCTGTACATTAGGATTGTCAATGACATCAATCAGCTCCAGCAGTTCTTCCGCACAGCTGCCGTAATGGGTAGGCTTTGTCATATTTTCGATAGCCATTCCCACATGATGATCCGCAAAAATTTCACCCCAATGCTTCATGTATTCTTTGTTATATTCAAAAGATTTTCTGTAATCATAACCGCCGCCGTTACGTCTTACAGTGTAAGGATGAACTACCATCCACTTTACTCCCAATGCTTCTGCTGCCAGGACACTGCGTCGCATAAGCTCCTCTCCCAGCTCTCCGTCCGAACGGGTCAGATCCGCATTAAATGCATTTCCAATGGTCCAGTAGGCATGTGCCTGGATGTATTTCACACCGAGTTCTTCTGCCAGTGCTGCGGTATCCGCAATCCATTTTTCCCAGTTCTCTCCTCTTAAGGGCTGTCCTTCCCTGCAATGGCTGCAAAGACATGCATCTACATATTTATATCCCGCCTTTGCACAAGCCCTGGTGGACACGTCAATGGGAATCTGATAAGGTCTCTTATCATCGAAATCCATAATGTTAGTTGATGTTGCGAGTTTCATTTTTTATCCTCCATTCTTTTTCTTTTTAAGAATTGCATCTTCCATAATTCTGTAGTTCTCACTATATACTTACTTGTATAATATGTCAATACATATATGGTATATATTTTATCATTTTAAGCAAAATATGCACTATTGTACGTACATAATAAGCAAAAAAGACCGGAATAGCATTCTTTTATGAACTGTACCGGTCTTTCTTATCATTTTATATAACGACTTTACACAGATAAAATTTTCATGGATTCACCCCAGGATTTCTCCCTCCTGCAGAGACTCCACTGAGCATATTTCTCAGATGCTTATTTTTTTTGTATAGTTCTTCATAAGCCGCCCGATGTATCTCATCCGGTTTATAAATCTTAAAATCATGGATCCCCATATGAGCATAGGTTTCCTGAATGTTTGTGTAAATTCCGGCTGCCATTGCCGCAAACATTGCTGCTCCCAACGCCGGGCCCTCTGCAGTCTTTGCCACCAGAACCTCCCGACGCAGTAAATTTGCATATTCCTGCATCAACAGGGGATTTTTCTCGGTAATGCCGCCCGTTGCCAATACACGTCCGATTTTTACGCCCTGCCCGGAAAGGCTTTCCAGAATAGTTCCGGTTCCGCAGGCGATTGCCTGTAATAATGCCAGATAAATGTCTTCTGTCCTCGTATCCATTTCGAGGCCCGACATGCATCCACGCAGAGTCAGATCACAAGGGGCATTTCTGCTGCCGCTCCACCAGTCAACCGCTATTACTTTATTCTCCCAGGGTTTTTGGATTCGTTCAGCAAGAACCTGATGAGGAGAAATCTTCCGTTCTTCTGCCTCACGGTGTATCTGCCAGCCCGCCATATGCTCCACAAACCACCCCAGCATATTGCCGGTACTGCTCTGACCGGTGTCAATGCCACAGCTTCCGGTTACCATCCCATCCTGTGCAACGCCACATACATCCTTTAACTCCTGCAATTTTCGATCCTGCACCGTACACACATTGGATGTTCCTACAATCAATGCAGCATCTCCCGGTTCGAAGGCGCCCATTGTAGCCAGGGAAGTATGCCCATCCAACATACCCGTTGCTACCGGAATCTGCTCCGGCAGTCCCCATCTTTTAGTTAATTCCGATCGAAGCATTCCTGCGCATTCTCCCGGCTTACGAACATCACCTCGGAGAAAATGACAGTATTCTTCATAAAATCCTGCGCGAAGTCCATTCAGAAAAGCTCGCTCGGGAAAGTTTAGATCCTCTGCCCATAAACATTTATAACTCAGAGATCCAATACTTCTTACCAACTGCCCCGTAAGCCGGAAGGTGAGAAATTCACACAAATCCATTGCAAGATCTATTTTGGAATAAATCTCCGGTGCCTCATCCCGCACCTCCAGCAGTTTCGGAAGCATCCATTCACAGGAAATACTTCCTCCGGTTCTCCCTAAAAAAGGTTCCTGCAGATTGCTTGCCAGATTCAGTGCCTCGTCTGCTTTCTCCTGCGCCCGGTGATACTTCCACAGTTTCACTCTGGCATGGGCTGCTTCCGACCATCCATCCAGCTCCGACAGTGCCCGGCCATCCTCTGCCAGCAATACCATTGTCAGAGAAGTGGCATCGACACAGATCCCCGCTACCGTTTTCCGATATTCTTCCGGTATTACGTTACGCAGTAACTCATACAAAGTCATTTCATAATCCGTTGCACAGGGAAGATTTTCCGCACAGTCAATTGCTGGTACCGGTGTACTGTTATAGGGATATTCTTTCCGACAGGAATATATAATTTCGCCGTTCTCTGCATTTACCAGCACTGCCCTGGCAGACTGGGTTCCAAAATCCACGCCAATCACTGTCTTTGAAACTGTTCTCATACATGATCTCCTATTGGGCTTTATTCCTTTGGCATACAGGTACACATGGTTTTTACTTCATGATGTTTGCCGTTATGGATCTCATCAATTACACCCGGAAGTTCATCCAGGGAATATCTTCCCGTAATAAGATCCTTTACCTGGAATTTTCCTTCATCCAGCATTTGTACGGTATACGTCCATTCATTCACGGGGAACGGCGCACGACTGGAATTCCATACTCCGTGGATGGCCAGTTCCTTACGCAGCATCTGGCTGTGAATTGCCAGTGGAAGGGTAGCATCTCCGGAGGGATTGCCTAACAGAGAAATGGTTCCTTTTGCTCTGATGCATTCCACACAACTGCTCAATACCACGCCTGCTCCGGTTCCCTCAATGGCTGCATCTGCCAGTTTTCCATGATTTCTGTTGCGAATTTCTTCCGATACATTGGTTGTCCGGGAATTGATGGCATCCAGTCCTTTTTCTATGGCAAATTCTACTTTATCCTGTGCAATATCCACCAATAAAGGTGTCGCTCCAAATAACTTCACCCAGCGGGCAGCCATAATGCCGATTGGTCCTGCTCCGAAGATGACCACATATTGACCTGCCTGTACATCTGCTCTTCGTACTGCATGCTGTGCAACACAAGCCGGTTCTGTCATAGCCAGTTCTTCCATGGATGCATTCTTTGCTACGATCAGCTGCCATTTGGACGGAAGCAGACAATATTCTGCAAATCCACCGTCTCTTCTGGATCCCAGATAATCATAATGCTCACACATAGCATAGTTTCCCGTCACGCAGGGATCACATTTCCGACAGGGGATCAACGGATAAATTGCAGCTTTGGTTCCAATCAGTGCTTCATTCTCTTTAGATCCCGCTGCGACAACCTCTCCTGCGAACTCATGGCCTATGGTCAACGGATAAATTCCGCTGCTGGTACCATGCTCATAGGTTCTCGGATAATCAGAACCGCATACACCGCAGGCGCCCACTTTGATTAAAAGTTCTTCTCCCTTCGGCACAGGTACTTCCATTTCATCGCATCTGAGATCTCCGATGGCATGTAATCTGACAGCTTTCATTTTCTTAATATTTTTTGTCTCACTCATGGTTCTTCTCCTTTTAGCTTTTATAAGTTATGCATCCATGCAATTGCCATTGCTATCCAGCATTCACACTCTCTTTGTATCCGCTCTCCCTGAGGATTATCCGTCAACTCATTTGCCAGAGAAAGTCCATGACATCCCCTTTCAAAAAGATGGAATTCTACCGGTATATGATGTCTGCGAAGCTCTGTGGCAAATAGCAGCGAATTCTCCACCGGCACCACCGTGTCCTCATAGGTATGCCAAATAAAAGCACGCGGGACATATTCATTTACCTGTTTTTCCAAAGATGTCTTTTCCAACATTTCTTCTGTATATTGATCTCTCAACAAATTATTAAAAGAACCACGATGTGCAAATTCACCGGAAGTAATTACCGGATAAGAAAGAATCATTCCGTTGGGTTTTAAAATATCCTTTGATACCTGTAGTTTGTTACTTACAAAATCCTCATGCCAAAATACACCATAACTTGCCGCCAAATGTCCACCCGCAGAGCATCCTTCTACAACAATCTTATCCGGATCTACATACCATTCCTTCGCATGTTTCCGAACCAGTTCTACACTTTTGGCAAGTTCCAGCAGTGCGGTAGGAAAAGTAGCCGGTTTCACAGAATACCACAAGATAGCTGCATGAAATCCTGCTGCCACAAATTGCAATGCAAGCATTTCTCCCTCCCGTTCCGAAGTAAACCAATAACCTCCTCCCGGACACAAAATAATCAACGGGCGTGTCTCCGTTTTAATAGAATCAGAATGACTGATTAAGTAAGTATTCAGTCTTGCATATTCCTGTGAATTTTCATTCTTAATATCAAATGTTTCACAAATCATATCTTTATTCCTCCATACTTTTTTTAAATTTTGCTATATTTTCCTCGATAGATCCATTTTTCCCAAAAATACTGGAAGTGCCGCATACAAAAGCTCTTGCACCCGCGTGGTACATTTTAGTTGCATTTTCAAAACTTACATTTCCATCCACTTCTATAAACACTTCTTCGTGTCCGGTTTTATCCAGCAGTTCTCTCAGACGGGTTATTTTCCCCAGCGTCTGCGGAACCAACTTCTGACCGGCGAAACCGGGATTAACCGTCATCAGCAATACGCCGGATACATCATCCAGCACATCCTCCAACATGCAGAGCGGAGTAGCTGGATTCAGCGCAACCATGGGATGTGCCCCATAATCTGCGATCTTTGCCAGTGTTCTCTGCAAATGTCTTGTGCTTTCTGCGTGAACAGACACATATTCACCGGGCTGAATATCAAACCAATCCAGTTTTTCTTCGGGTTTTTCGACCATCATGTGAATATCCAGGGGAATATCCGTTACCTCTCTTAAATGTTTGATACTCTCTGTTCCGAGCATCAGATTCGGAACAAATTTTCCATCCATTACATCAGCATGTATCATCGCAATTCCATTTTCCTTTAATTGTCGGAAAATATTCTTCGTATCGTGCCATTCCGATATACACATGATAGACGGTGCAATCATTATTTTTTCTTCCATTTTATCCTGCATTTCTCTGTTCCTTTTCCTTTCGTTTTTCAAAATGAACAAATTCGCTCATAAATATGTATTGAATTTTCCGTTGGTATACCATATAGTATTACTAAGATACAGATCCTTTATATAGCTTATTTTCCGAAGTTCTGTATCTTTACTCTTAGTATATCTTTCTCCTCTGTGAATGCAACCGGTGGCGGCCACCTTGCATAACAGAGCATAGTTCATACATATTCAATCATTTTCAATCAGGAGTAAACATATGTTAGAAGTAGAACGTTTTGAAAAAATAATGGAATATTTAAGAGAAAAAAAGACTGCACCGGTAAATGTTCTTGCGAAGCGCCTGTTTGTGAGCGAAGCAACCATGCGCAGAGATCTCTCAGAACTGGAGCGAAAGGGACTTGTAAAACGTCTCCATGGTGGAGCCATTCTTTTGGATGGTGCCAATCAGGAACTGCCCTTATATCTACGAGAGCGTCAGAATACGGATGCCAAAAGAATCATCAGCGAAAAAGCCTCCCACCATATCGTGGAAGGCCAGACAATTTTTCTCGATGCTTCTTCGACTGCACAATATCTGAT
>ERZ1035070.66-NODE-66-length-33819-cov-6.716029_pt1 | contig 33819 bp, 52 predicted proteins | sample MGYA00520603_ERZ1035070 | MGnify/ENA primary metagenome ERZ1035070 (study PRJEB33766, sample SAMN09781695) | gut metagenome | biome: gut microbiome | host: Homo sapiens | place: Madagascar | study: EMG produced TPA metagenomics assembly of the PRJNA485056 data set... | reverse complement strand
AAAGGTTTTAATTTGTACGAACTTAGATTGCTCTAACTCCTTGATAATATCCTCATCTTTAACCTGTGAGTCAAATTCGGTTTTGCCATTAGGTTTAAAATCTTTTGATAAATCTTGATTGTATATCTCATTTTTTATCAAAATAGGTTTTACTGAATTATCTTTATTAATCTCTATTACCCTTAGATTTTTACCGTACTCAATTTCATCACAAAGATTATAAATCTTAGAGTTATATTCAATAGGGATATCAAAAATATTCCTATGAGCGTGTATTAACACATCGTTTTCATCTGTGTTTTTACACCAAGACTCATACAAATCGGGTATATTTTCGTATTTACCAACCCCTCTTATTATCTCTTGGGTAGAAATAGTTAGGCTAGGCAATACTGGAATACCACCATGACAAACTAAATAAGTTTTATCACCGAAGTTGAAATAAGCCATTTGACCTAATTTGTCACACAACTGTCTTAAACCCTTTTTATCTAAGTCTTCAAGTTGTACTCTAGTGTGTTGTAAAAATATGTTAGGTATCTTACGTGAATTTAACATAGCTTTAACCTTTTTAATACCCATGTATTGTTTTAAGACTTCGATATCATCTCTAGGAATGATATTCATATCTTCTTCATGAGCGTACTTTCTTAACCATATTTCGTGATTACCTTCAAGTAATAACACGTTTTTGTTTTTATAAATAGTTAATAAAAATTGTAATACCTCTTTATTTTGTATTCCTCGGTCGATATAATCCCCAGTAAATATATAGAAATTATTGTCAACCATAGGATTATTATCAAAATACTGTTTTACAGGTGCGTAACACCCATGGATATCACCGAAAACTATTACTTTATCATATTGATTAAAATCAAATGGTTCGCACTTGTTTTTAATCATAGATACGGCTTCATCTGGTGTAATAATGTTAAACCTTTTGCTTACTTCTGTGTCGACTTTAAAGGTTTCAAACATTTTATGTAATACTTCTTCGGGTACTTGTTTGTATTCATCTCTTGCGTTGTTTCTACGGATTAACTCATCAAGTTCTACCCCTGTGAAATCAATTACATAGGCTCTATATCTATATTTTGAACAAAATGATTTATAACGGTTTAATAACTCGGATTTATAATGAGTTGCATCAATTATAATGAGTTCACCCTTTTTCATTCTATTTTCAAGTAAATACATAAGTAATTCCCAAACTTCTCCATCATTACTTTGAGTGATACCCATTTTGCCGTCAATCCCTAGTTTTGGTGATTGATACATAGTTCGTATGTTATCGGCTGATAAAGTATATGGTTCTAATCCGTTTTGTTTTATAAAAGTAGATTTACCACTTGCAGGACAACCCCTCAGTAAAAATAAATTTCTCATGTCTACCTCTTTCTGTTATAGTTTTATCTGTCGACATTCATAGTTTACTACGGATTTAACCTTGTGTCAACCCTTAGAATACAGCAAGAAGAGGTTGTAACTATTGTGCCACAACCTCAGTATAAGGAGCTCAAAATATATCAAATGTCTTCTTCAAAAAGTGCTTCTACAACCAATAAGGGTTCTACCTTTTTGACTTGTTCTATTTTATAACTATTACCTATCTGTTCTACAAAATTAATAGGATAGCTAACATCGACTACTTTATACCTACATCGTTTACCATATTCTAAACTTATGTTAGTAAAGGTGATACCTATAGTCGGTGTAAACTTTAGGTTTATAAACCCAAGAGGCTTAATATCTTTGTCTTCTGTGAGTTCAACTATTGAATATTTCATGATATAATTCCTCTCTTAACTTTATTGTAAACTGTAGACAATCTAACATGTTGACCATTGTTTATATACATAAAGTAACACTTTTCGATTGTATCTTGAATTTTACTATCTTTGATATTATTCTCTTTGTAGAAATCATAAAGTTTTACAAGATGCCGTTCATTTTTAGTCATAACCCTGTTGCGATACCCATTTTTTACACACTCTGGGCAATATCGCCATGTGGGTGGTACATCTTGACTATTATTATTGTCTTGTTCTACAAAAGCTTTACCACAATGTTTACATGTATGGGTTACAAAATTAATTTCTTTATCTGACATGTATAATACCTATCTAATGTGTACAAACCCATAATAGCAAAACTCTACCCAACTGTCAACCCCCTTTGTCAACTTTTTGTGAAATTTCAACTATGTCATATCCTTGGTTAGACAAATTGGGTTTATTTGGGGGTAAATCTAATTTATCTACTGCTTGGGATTTACTTTCAGCTCGTACATATTTGGGGAATACTATCTCTCCACCTGTTATTTTATATATTTTCATGTTTTATCTCCTAATTTCACTAAACTTGTGTTGATACCATAATGGCTAAACATCTCGATATTACTGATATCATCGTCAAACGCTATGATTATATCTTCTGGTTTATATCCATGGATTGTAAACAAATCTTCTTTGACCTCGGCTGAACTTCTAAGGTCTTGAAAGGGTCGCATATACAACTTATACACTATTTTATCTGAGAACATTTGGTTTAAACTATCTAAGGTATTACGTGTAATTTTACCGTTGGGGATATCTTCACGAGATGTAACGAATAATATTATATATTTTTGAGCTAAACTTTTGATGATTTCAACCATATTCCAGTTAATAGTAAAGTCTTTGTGATAGTTGATATCTGCGTAATATTTTTGCCATGCTTTACAAGTGTTCTCTTTGGGTAATAACTCAGTAAACAGTGGGTTTGTACCAAGTGTGTCGTCTATGTCGCATATCACATATTTTTTAACCAAGGTTATACCCTCCTATTTTACCCACACTTTTATTATTATAGTATAATATCAAAATATGTCAACCTTACTCCAGTATTACCACAAAAAGTAGCTTGATGACTTGCTATTACTGGACTATAATAGTGGTGTACCTTTAAATCAAAAGAAAGTGAGTAATACATGGACGACAATTCAAAAAAACGTGGTGTAAAATGTAAGTTAACCAAGGCTAAAATCGGAATTTTACATAAATCTGTTATGAGGCACCCACAATATAGATATATAGCTAACGACTTAGGGCTGAACTCAACAAGTACAGTTAAAAACTATTTAATAGCAGGCGAAAGGTATCAAGCCAAGTATGAAGACACGCTAACTGACCTTTTTGGTATATATGCAGGTGAATACGAAGATATATTTAACGAGCATTATGTCGAATATGAAGACCTCTTTTGTATGAAACACGATTTAGAAGATGGTAAAATACCAGACAAGTTAAAACCTTCTTTTGATAGATTTATGATGAAATCCAAGTTTGAGTTCATAGAAAAACATGTATCACAAGACGAGGATAAAGTATTTGATAGTGTTACCTTATCAGAAGACCCTGAAAGAGATAAAGAAATCAAGTTATACATCAAGTTTTATAGGGTTTACACAAGAGCTAGAGCTTTTAAAGAAAGTACCTATATAGAATACCTTGACTCTCACGCAAACACTTCTAAAAACGTAGGTATTAGCTTTAAAATGCTTGAAAAACTTAATAAAGAAGACTTTGGTGAAACCCCTAAAGAGGTAAACATAAGTGGTGGAATAGGTGTACAACATTATTCAGTTATAGACCTTGCTATTGAAGAAGAAGCTAAAGCTCAACTAGGTGAAACTCAAGCCCTAGGTCTACCTGATTTACAAAGTGACTCTATAATTGATATACCCGAAGATGATATTACCCGAGAGGTAGAAGGATTGGGTATTACAATAGATAACGGTGACATCTAATGATTATATTTGGTTTTGGTTCTTATTTTTCGATTTTATCTCATGCTGTAAGATTACATGTTGAGTGGAACACACATTTTAACCTATTTGGGTATGAGATAAGTTATAATGAGCAGTCTAACGGTGTTAGTATAGCCGTTGAGTTATTAAAGCTACAGGTTTTTGTATCTATACTAAGTAATTGTCAAGACTTGTGGTTTAATACAGCTGATAGTAGCTTGATTACTAACCCCAATTATGTCGAACCTGATGAGGATTGAACAGTTTAGTCTTCATCTTTGTGTTAATCTTTAAAAGTTATTTTATAATGTCTTCTCAAGGCATAATAATTCAAGTTATCTTTATCTATGGGTACTACCTCTGTTGCTTTTTCTATACCTAAACATTTATTAAGATTTTCACATTTAGCTAAAATCTGTTTAAATAAATATTCAAAGTATAAAACTTTCTCGTATTCACCAGTTACGGTGATAGCTAACTGCCAACGGTTTAAATCTACAGGGACTTTATTCACGATATAATTACTGTCGTAACGGTTTACATATATGCAACCAACCTCAACTTTGGCTTCATTTTTGAGGTCACGTAAAGTAAACAACAACCATGGGTTTACAAAGTATTTTTTACTAATAATATTTTTACTCATTTAGGGCTTCTCCGATTAATTTTAATCCACACTTAGCAGGGTTGGGGTCATAAGTTAATTTAATTATACCTCCTTCTTGTTCTACCTCTATTTTAGAATTAGCATAAAGTTCTAAAATAGGTTTTAACTCTTTAAGTATATCTTCTAGACTTTTATACTTTTTGTAATGACAATTAGGGTGTCGCTCGCAGATATCACCATAATAGTAACACTCATTGACATGTGACATACTATGGTCTGTTAAATCTATTTCTGTACGACATCGGTGGTATCTACAGTCTTCAACATCTATGTTATTAACTATTTGTTTATCTCGCATGGTTCACTTCCTTGATTAAAACTTCAATTAATTCTTGGGCATGTATATTTTTATGAGCTTCACAGTCTACACTTTTTGGGTAAACTATGGGGCGTACAATGTCGGCTATATAGGCATCAAACCAAAGTGCACCACCGCATAAACCCAAAATAAAGGTAAGAATACTAACCACTAGCATACCCCCTATCATATCATAATAATTTTCTTCATCTATCATAGTTTACCTCACTTTTATTTACTGTAAAGCTAAAGCCATAATGGCATCACCTAAAGCTACACCAATGGATATTATAAATATAAATGTTGCCAAGGGTATAACTATACCGAACATAGTTGCCATTAGACAAAGCCCTAGCCCGTATAAATCTTTATCTTCATCTCTCATAGTTTACCTCACTTGTCTACAAATATTTTAAACTCAAATAGTTAATAACTAAATGCAGGATATTATCCTGTATGATTATAAGCCAAACCCATATATAACTAGGTCTAAACTCGCTATACCCACTTTTGGTACTAAAATTCCAGTTTTTAACCTGATTGAGTTCACAAACTAGATTAGAACCATCTATTATGGCATGTGATATACATATTGCACCCAATGCTAGTAAACTATGGGTTAATAACAAAAACGGTATTGTATAAATCATGGCATGAAATAAAGCTATATTTGGGTTATTCTTTTTGTTGGTTGCCATGTAATCGTTTTGTAGCCAATAGTCTGACACCAAATGGATTAAAAGCTGTGTATAATCACTCATTATATCTATCCTTTTTGTTTACAATTATAGTTTACACTAAGTTTACCCTTCTGTCAACCCCAATGTTATAAACTAAAACTGGTCGCAAATTGCGACCAGTTCAATCTTTTTATTTTACATCTTGGGTCAACTCTTTCATGGTTTTGTCTAACTGTAAATCTACAATAGTTGAAATCTTTTGAATTTTAGCATCAACTTGTACTGACTTATTGATTTGTTTACCCAAATAAACTGCACTCATTTGGTATAAAGTAGTCTTATTAGGAATTAATAAAGCTAACAAAGCTGACACGCAACAGGTAATACTTAGTATTTTAACAAACTTCATAACTTTAGGGGTGTCTGGGTCATCACTATTCATAAGGCAACCTAAGCCCAATATAACTGTAAGAGAAATTGATAATATAGCTAGACCTAGAGTTATATCTCCAATCGTAGGTATCACCTGCATCATATAAATAATAAAGTATAACATTTTTACCTCGCTTTCTGTGTTTCAACACTTATATATTACACCAAGTTTACCCCTTTGTCAACCCCACTATAATAGTATCTAAATCCATTTTGACCTCCGTTCGTTTACATTTATAGTTTACTACAGGTTTACCTTTGTGTCAACCTTTAAAACTGTTACTATTAATAATTTTTAAAACCTCTTGGGCTAAATCAAATGGGGTTTCATAGTCGGTCATAATATAAGGGTCGCTACATAAGATTTTAATCTTGTCTAATGCACTAGTTTGAGTTCTATAAGCCCTTTCAAGTATATTTAAGGCTTCTACTACTTTGGGGCTTGCATAATAGGTTTTATTGTAGCCCAAGCCTGTAATATCACCATTTTTCACCATTAATCTCCTTATCAATTAGGTTGAGAATATCCATAGCTAAACTATAAGCTGTATTATGAGAGTCTCCACATAGGTTGCAAATCTTGTTGATTATATCTTTGTATTTTAGTCGCTCGGCATCGCTTTTAGTCATACAAATATCGCATATACCCGTGGGTTGTAAATGTGCGATATAATCCTCAAGGGATTTAATCTTACTTAGCAAACAAGGGCAAGGTTCATGCTCACATGTACCGTAATAAGTCTTATCGCCATACTGTGCAAGATGTGATAATTCACAGGTATAATTGTGGTCTTTACCTCTATTGTATCTACATATATCTTTACTCATTTGGTTCACCTTTAGTTTTATTAATAATGTTTAAAATTTGGTCATCATAGTCGTTATATAGTGTTTTCTCAAGCTCTTTTTTATTGAATTGGATTAAATGCTCGATTTCACGTAGAGCTTGTTTCATGTTGTAAAAATGCTTTAATTGTCTATCACTTAGTTTTGATAACTGTATTTTTGCGTTCTTCTGCTTATCTACTTGCCCTTTTAACTCTTTGAGTTGTTGCTCTTTGGTCTTAAGCTCAAGTGATATCCTATCAAAATGAACCTTATAGTCTTTAAGTTCTTCTTGTGTAAAGAATAGTTTATCCTGTAATTGTTCTATTTTTTGTTGTAACTCATCAAGGGTATATGACTTATTATTATGCGTCAATAATAATGCATCTTTGATGTTTACTTGTTCTTTGTTTTTATCCATTTTTTACCTCAATTATTTTCACTTATTAGTATTATAACTTTGTTTTCATCTAACATATTATTTAATCCTAACTGCGGTAATACCAGACTTCTCATAACCTTGGAGTATAAACACCCTGTATACTCCTTCAGGTGTAGTTGCTTTGGTAGTATATATAAGTGTATTATAAGTATTCGCCCCACCCAACTGTAATAAACATTGTGGTTTATTAACTATAATATGTTCGTTCGCAAATACTATTAAACCATTAAGTAATAACCCTATGGTTAAACCGATTAATATATTTCTCATTAGTTTTTATCCTTCGTGTAAATAAAACTTGTTTCCTTATAAGAGAGGTCAAACTCCGTGCCATCTCTATCATCGCAACCACATGTACCATCACCTTTGATTATTACCGTATTATTTTCAAGTTGGACTACGTCAAAGGCTACATGTATATCTGGACTACCAAAACCTGCCTCTATGTAAACTATTTTATTTTCATCTACTTTTTGTAAAGCTTTTATTACATCTTTAACTGTTAATTCCATTGGTTTTATCCCCTTTCTCATCCCATATTTGTTGTAATACCCAATTCAACTGTTCTAAACTCTTAGGTTCACCCCAATCTTTTACCCTACAAATGTAATACTCGCCATCATCACATAAGTCTATACCATAGACTATAAATCGCTTCCCGTAATAATCTTCGTTTGCTGTGCCTTTTCTAATCTTAGGTGTATCTGTAGTGTATGGGATAAAGTAAACTTGTTCACCCAGTTGTGTATCAAATAGTAAATTCATTATTTGCCGTCCTTTGCTCTGTAATAATTTTCGCAATAAACTTTTTCGTTATCAATACCAATAAAGATTCTGCGATTAATACAAGCGTGAATATTATACTCGTCATCATCAAAAATGCTTTGATTTTTACAGTTATCACAACGAAAATAATACCTATAATAACCAACTCTTTCTCCAACAGTTTCAATATTTACCGTTTGGAGTTCATTATCGTAAGTTCTTATATCTACTTTTTCTTTATACATCCCTGCTCCTTTATTTCTACTAGTTTTAGTAAATCATAGAAGTTATTATGTCGATGTTGTAAGTATTCGTCTGTGTTTTTATATAAAACTTTTGCTAAGTCATCTGCTTTAGTATTTGCATCCATAAAGCCACCTACGCCAATTCCGAAAGCGAAAGGGACAGCTATAGCTATAATCATACCTACTACACATTCTCCATAGTCAGTCATTAATTGTTCTCCTTTGTTTGATTAATGATTCCTAAAATTAGTGAAGGTTGACAACAGGCACAGTTTATATTGCTTTGGAAGTTTGGAAAAAATTTTTTACAACTCTTACAAGCTTTGTTTGCAAACTCTTCAATCTCATTAAGCGTTTGTTTGTACTTAATATTTTGACGTTCGCTATATAATCGTAAAACTCCTTCACTTAAATACTTAGCCTGATTTAGTTGCTCTTTTAATTCTTCACATTCTTTCTCTTTGCGTTTTAGTTGTTCTTGTAAATCTACTATTGTTGATAATTCATCAATAGCATATAATTTGCAATTAACAGGATTGCATTTAACAAATTCTTTTGCTTTGCATAATCCAGTTTGCCCCTCAAAATATACACAATGTGCATTTCTTATTTTATATTCACTCATTTTATTTACCTTCAATTATTTGTAAAATATCGCAAGCCGTAAAATCAGCTTTTAAATTACAATTATTACAATAGTCTTTTATTTTTTCTAGTTTCTGCTCTTTGCGTTTAAATCTTTTAAACAAACATTTCGAACCCTGACATTTGCCTATATGAGGGAACTTACAATCGCCTTTAAGAACTGGGGTTTTATAAATACCCATATATCCATCATTTGCGATATATTTATCACATTCACTTACATCAATGCCGTCAATTATTACTTCTATTTTATCTGTCATTGTTCATAACTCCTATACCAACTATTGCCCTGTCTTATTGTATAACCTTCTTCTGTCGGTCTAACAAAAATTTGTTTCCAATATCTACAAGAAAACTCATCATTGTAACAAATCTCGTGTATCGGACATTTTTCGTGTGTCGGTTTATTACAATATTCATCTTTTAATCTTAAGTCTGTTATACGCCTATAAGCCATCATTCACCGTCCTTTAAAAGTTCTGGATTTTGAAAAATATTCCCAATTACCTCTATGGTTGTAACATTTACCATACTTTGTGGGCATAGCTCTATACCCCTTTTATACTGGTCTATTGTATAAAGCCTGAATCCACAACGAGCGTTATTCCATTTAATAACTCTTTTATCGTTACCGTATAAATCTTTTGAAAATTTCCAGATTTTTACAATGTCGCCTTCGTACATTAATTTCCCGTTGTCGTCCTTTGAGCCTGTGCATTGCATTATTACACCATCTTTTGGTTCAACTTGTATATGTATATCCTGTTGAGTGATTATATTAAATCCTTTGGCAGTTACCCATTCGCCACCATTGAATACAGTTTTAACGTGAAGACACAAAACTTCGTACATCTTTTTCCTTTTTTTATGCCACACTCTAAACCTAAATCTATCTTGCATTATTCACCCCTCAAATACTTTTTTAATCGGTCTTCACCGATTTTCTCAAGTGCTACGTCTAAAAAGTTTGTTTTCAAACAATAAACTACACCTTGATGTTTATATTCATATTCAACATCCCAAGTAATTCCCTTACCATCTTCTTGTATACCTATAAAATACTTACTTTGGTTATAGTCATTCCAATCAATCTTTTCACCCTTATTCAACCTTCTAGCAATATTTTCTAATTGTCTTCTTATCAAAATCTTTTCAGCCTCTTGCTCGGCTTGTTCCTTGGTTTGGAAACAATTATAAAAGTTGTAACGACTTACATCATAGTCACACGAACCATCAAAATTTGTTTGCGAAACTTCACCATCAGAGTCAATAAAATAAAAAGTGTCGTGATTTTCAGGTTTCAAATCTTCAACATTACTCTTGTAGTACTCGTCTAATAAACCTTTGGCTTCATCCAACTCTTCTTGAGCCTTAGCTATCATATCTAAAATCTCTTGTTTATCCATTTTTAAACTCCTTTTATATATTCTACCAAATTTTTATACCCAATTTGTTCAATCGCAACATCAACAAAATCAGGGTCAACGCAATAAATTGTACCTTGGTTTAAAACTGAACCCGAACTACCAACAGAAGTTAATAAGTCGGCATCAAGCGAATACCCAAGGCTATACCTTGTTTGCCCACTTTTAAACACTGATTGACCCTTATTAAGTTTGTTAGCAATTAGTTTTAATTTTAATTGTATAAAAAATTTATCAAACATTTTTCTGTACCTCACATATATAGTTTACACTAAGTTCACCCCCTTGTCAACCCTTAAAGTTTACAAAAAAAGAGTGCATTTCTGCACTCGTATAAAGGAATATCAAAAAATGAAACTAAATCTGTTGAATTTCGTAATACCCACTAGGTAATATCTTTTGTGCTGTATCACCAAAATCATTTAATTTATCTATGACTTCATACATATCATCTGTATATTCTTCTAGGTCTATACCCATTGTGTGAATACTACCATCAGGCGATACTATATATATATTTTGACTAGCCCTAGACATTAAATTCAAGGTTTTATCAGAATAAGCATTATTACCTACTATTCCACCACTACGGCTAAACATAGAGGAGTTACGTTGACAATGGATATGACCAAAGATTACATATCTTATGTTAACACCTCTAATACTATACTTACCAATCAATTCAGCTATAGCTTTTTCTATATCACCCTTTGAAAATGCTACCCCATGAGTTAACAAAATGTTATTACCATTAACATTTACTATTAACTCATTTGCGAAACCTTTAATAAACTTAATATTTTCGGTATTACCTAGGATTTTTTCCAAAATGTTAAATACTATAAAGTCACAATTATTTGTTATTAAAGACGAGTCAGGGTTATAATCCACATCTATACGACTCTCATTACCTGCCGTAAAAGCCACGACTATATTATCGCAAACAGATTTAATATCTAAGATAAACTGTTCTAGTATATCAACTGCTAAAAGTATAGCCTTTGCCTTATTACAACTATTATTCAATAATTTAGCAGGTATTACATCGTTATTAATTAAATCTCCTGTTATAGCTATAAATACCTTTTTATAGTTATGTAATACTTGTTCTTGTTTTACAATATTAGCAAATTTCTTAAGTCTTTTAGATAATACCGTAAAGTCAAAACGGTCAAACTGCTCATTTACAACCTCTGAAAAATGTAAATCTGAGAGTTGAACCATAAGAATATCATTGTTATTCGGTATATTAACTTTTGGACTACTTTTTTGATGTAGTACCCTAGGTTTTAACTCGCCTATGTTTTCTAATAAATCTTGATTTAATTGCTCAAGTGCATTAATACTTCTAGCATAATCCCTAAAGGTTTTATTGTTATAAGTATTAATATCCTTCCATTTTATAGCTAAGCGTTTAAAATCTTGATTAGACTCTTTAAGAGTATTATCTCCTAAATTTGTACAATATTGTTTAAAAATGGAAAATTCTTTTTCTACTGACTCACGGCTCATACCCTCTATTGGAGTTTTAGCCCAAACTTCTCGCAACATGTCACGGTTTACAATAGAGTGTTCTACTATATACTCTATAACCTGTTTTCTAAAATCGAAATCGTTGTTACTCATACTTGAATCCTTTATTTTACTGTTGGTTAACGCCTTGTTTAGTTAATATATCATAGATTTCACCTATTGTCAAACATTCATCATCGGTTAACCAATTAATTATAATGTCTGCGTTTTCACCATCTGGTTTAATCTCAAAGTGTTCATCTAACATTTTTAGTATAGCTTCAATTAAGTTATCACCGAGGGTATTTTCCGTTATTACCCCACAATTTAATACTTTTGAAATACACTCTATATCACGTATTAATTGCTTGGTTTCAACTAATAACTGATAAAAAGTGTTATAATCCATGTATTTCATTATTCGCCCTCGCTTTCAAACCATTGGTCTAATAAAAAGTAGTTATACATCTCTTTTGCACTCTTGAAGTTACAAAAGGTATTATCCTGTAGGTCATAAATCTTATAATTTTTATAAGTAAAATAGTATAAGACAACATATTTACGGGTTTTGGTTTTAACAAAAATATATGGTCTATGAGATTTAGACATTCTTACCGAGGCTTCAATATCAGGTATAGCCTTTATTTTTTTACTCAAAAATGCTAAAATAATAGGTAAATTATCTTGAGTTATAACTATTTTTTTAGTCATTTTGTTTAGCCTCTTTGAGTTTAGTCCTTATACCTTCTAAATTTTCTATAACCTTGAATAGACAAATAGGGTCAGTACCTATATAATAGTCATACCCATAATCGCAATATCTATTATATGCTATAGTGATTTCACTAAATGTATCTTTTAAAAGTTCATATATAACCTTTTGGGTTAGCTTACCTGTACTATTTAAAACAAAATGTTTCATCTCTGGATTTTGATTTATAAAATCGTATATGTCTTTATATTTACTGAGTTCAACTATACAATATAAAGAGTCGAGTTTACTCTCTAAATCTTTAACCCTATTCTTTAATCTTTGTATTTCGTTATTACCAAATATACCCATGTTTATACCCCACTACTTCCAAATCCACCTTTTCTATCACCTTGACGAAAATCCTCATTGTCTTCTACTAAATTAAGGTGTATTTTAGGTCTTTTTATAACCATAAATTGACCAATGCGTTGACCATGTTCTAACATGACGGGTTTATCACCATAGTTATATACAGCCATTTTGATTTCATCACGGTAGCCTGCATCTATTACGCCCATAGTATTAGCAAACATACATTTTAACTTTGTTCCAGTACTACTTCTGGGCACCATTAACATAACGTAATCCTCTGGAAGTGATACCTGTATACCAGTTGGTACCATTATAGTGTGCCCCTGTGGTACAGCTAAAACACTATAAGATTTACGGTTTTCACCTAAGTCTACACGAATATCCATAAATCCATCTGTAGGGTTAGCATAAGTAGGTGTTAACTCTGGTGAACGTACTACCATATCTATTTTTATTTCATTGTTACAATTACAACTCATTTCTTACCTCATTTATGTGCTACTAATAATAGTATATCATAGGTTTAATCCAATGTCAAGACTTTACCTTGGTAATCTTCGGGGGCTAAAGGTTGTTCATAACCGTGATACCCATAAGGGCTACAAACCACTCGAGTATTACCTAACATATAGTTAAATTCATCATGTACATGCCCGTGAGCCCAAAGTTTTAAATTATTGTGTGATTTAATAAAGTTTCTTAAGTCTGTACAATAATACGGATTTAAACTATTACCCACATATTTATTACCTATAGAATACTCAGAAGGTGCAAAATGAGTTATAGCAATGGTTTTATCACCTCTGTCTAATACATCGTTAATATAGTTAATTGACTTATTATACCACTTGATATAATCATCAGTATTAACAGGTCTGATATACCCATTATCGTAATCCATAGTTAACACATATCTAAAATCATTAATATTGCGTTCTGCTATACTTTGTGCATGCTTTTGGTCATTATAATACTTAAAGTTAGAATATAGGGTACACCCAACTATAGTATAATCCTTATATTTTATACTATCATCTTCTAAAAACGCAATAGGTGAACCGTCAAATTGGGTTCTTAGCACAAGGTTACTATGTTCTTTGGTATTCTCGTATGGTTGACTGCATAGATGCTCATACCCCAAGTGATTACCACCGACTACTACAATTTGAGTATCACCTTTAAGTTTATCAGCGAGTTTTTCTAAAAACAAAGCTGTAGTCTTGTAGTGCCCCGAGATATCACCAGCTATCAAAACCAAATCGGTATCATTTATATTGTCTTCAAAACCAAAATGAGACAATACCCCATCTCGGCTATTAATATCTATGTGTAAATCCGATATTACTCTTATGGTTATACTCATTAATTTAGCTCCCTCACCCCTAGACTTGAATTAAATTTACCTTCTTTTTTAGTTTTACCCATTTGGGTTTTAACTTTACTTATCTGTTTTTCAAAGAATAACATAATGCGTAATACGCCCCATATAATTATATGCCCGAGGACAATACCTATTGCCAAGCCCATTAAAAGTTTACCCATTTTGTTTACCTGCTTTCTGAATTAACTCTTTTAAAGCTTTAGGTAATACAACAGTTTCAATTCTAATGCCATCATATATTAAAGTTGGAATAGAGGTTATATTATAGGTTTCAACAAGGGTTGCACCCCTATCTGTATCTATATCTATATAATCAAATAGGGTTTCAGCCCCTAAGTGTTCAATCTGTTTTTTAATATTTCTGCATCTACTACAGGTTTGAGATGAGAATAACTTTATTTTTTTATCCATTTGGTTAGACCCCCATTTGTGTTACTTCTGCTGTATAAACATTGTATATCTTTTCTATGTCTACAGGCATATTGTTAAACAAATGCCCTTCAAGTATAAAACAAGTATTAGGATAATTTAATAATCCTTTAAGTTTTACAAAAAGATAAGTCATAGTTATATCCTTTTCTAGCTCGACCCCAAGGATATCATCTTGATTTATAAAAATACGTTTATAATTATCTTGTACTTGATTTATACTTGTCTTAAAATCTTTAAGCGTTAACATGGTTAGTAGTCCACTCCTTGTTTGTAAATCTTTTGGTTAGAAGTAGCTAATTTTATACCCTCTTGAATATTATCATCTGTGGTCAATTCTTCTACATATCTACCACACTTGATATACTCAAAATAAGGTTTTAACTCTTGTGGTACTTCTGAAAGTGGATATCTAGTAAATAAATAAACTGGCTTACCCGTTAATACTCTAATGTGGTCTATAAAGCTTTGGAATTTATCTGGATTTTTCTGGTAAACATCTAGGGGTTCACCACCTAATATTAAAATACGGTCAATCAATGAGTCAAACCTTGAATTTAACCCTATAATTTGGTCTTGAGCTACATCTATTGGTAATCCACCCGTATTAAAATCCCAAAGCTCAGTATTATAACAACCTTTACAATGAGGTGGGTTGCAACCACACATAAAAACGTCTAGGCTGTTAGTCGCTGGGCTATACTCTATATATGCTATATTAAATTCACTCATAAATTTTATCCTTTTGGTTTATTATATTGCTTTAGCTATTATTAGGGTTGGTGCGAAACTACCCCTACAGTTATACAGTCATGATTTATGCTCTTTACTCCAAGTAAAGTTACCCTCTACGGTTATATAACCTCTATTATCGTGTTCCTTGGCTTGTTTACGACCATAAGCTAAAGCCTTCTTCGATATATCGCCACATATTTATATCTCCTATTTTTACTCTTTTATTATAAACTAAAAAGCCCGTTATGTCAACGGGCTTAAAACTTTAGTGTTGACCTGAGATAAAACCCTTTGTCTAATATTACTTAGGCTATCATCTCTAAGTAACACCCCATCTTTAAATACAGGTTTGAGTAAATCCACATCTTTATAAAAGTCTTTATCCTTCTGATTTAGACAATCAAGGCATATTAGCTTATCTGTTTCTAACTCTTTGGCTACTACAACCATGCCTTTATTACTTTTTTTTGTGCCATCATCGGTAATAGGGTCTTTGAATAACATTAACTCTTTACCGTCTACTTTGGCGTATGTAGTTTTGAGTGCAAACCCAAAGGTATCACGAGTATTCATGTTATATGTGTAGCTTCCAACCCCTAGTTTTACATTAGAAGATGCAAACCCCTTTTGTTCTAACCTACGGCATATTTCATCGGCTCTTTCTAGGGTGATAGCATCGCCATAAATAGCACCGATATGTTTATCCAATACTTTATATCCCTTTGAATTAATAGTACCACCAAAGATATCCCAAAGTAGCTCTATCACCCCTTTGTTTACTTCGTTAGAATATTGGTTGCCCATACTTAGGTCTTTATCACTTGTATTTAATCCACAAATTATATCACAAGGGTCTCCACTATCTGGTCTAACAACAAGTTTACCGTCTCGGCTTAAAATCTCGTCTTTTAACCTTGGTAATGCTTTAGTTACACAATCCCAAAGGTTATATGTATCTGCTACATAAGAGAATATACCCGTTGAATATAGCTCTGTTAGAAAGTATTTTAAGTTTTGATATTCACCCTCTAGTTGATTGTCTATACCTGCGTTTAAGATATTAGTTTCTTGCACACTATGTTCGGAACCTGCGATACCATTAGCTATTGTCTCTTTGGTTATATCTGCGTTATAATATTTTTCTAACCAAAGGATAGCAGGGATTGTGTCTGAACCCTTAAAGGATAATAAGTGTCCTGCACCCGAACTTAAACCTGCATCTAATCCAGCCATACCACGCAAAGAGAAATCATGAGCTTGATAATCTACAAAAGTGTTATCGTCACAGGTTTTATCTGCCCACTTATCTAAAATTTTACGGTATTCTAACGCAATGGTAGCAGAAGTCATGGGCTTCCAAATTTCAGTAGACATAATAGTTTCAACAAAATTTGTTAACCAGTAAAACTCAGGTTTAGTGTTTTGGATTGTGAACATAGGTACTCTAATAGGACAAAGTGTACCTTCTTCAAGTGCATCTATCCTTAATGGTAAATAACCTAAATCGTGTAAAGCTTCCCAATGTTCAGTATCGGTATCACCAGAATAGCGTTCCATAACTCTTTTAAACTCTTGGATTACTACTTCTTTAGGTCTATTAAAAAAGGTGTTATTAAAGCTATCAATCAAATAATCTTTAATAAAGGCTTGTAACCCAAAGAATATAACCTTGTCTACACCTTTTAATCTACTTTTACGTGGAACCCATGTGCTATAAACTAATTCGGTTGATGGATTATATTGTTTTCTATGGCTTGTTTTATATCCATCACAAGCTAAAATTGCTGGTATATTCATTAGTCTACTCCTCTCTAAACTGCCTTACTTATATATTTAATTAACTCTTTATCATCATTGTTTACTATTGCGTGATATAATTCAGTATCACTCAAAGGTATAACTTTAATATGTGCTACGTCTATTTGTTGACCCATTGAGTCAGTTGTGTAAATTTGTTGAATAGGAGTTTCGGGTTTTACTAGTTCCCCGTTTACCACATTGTGCTCCATGTGTGTAACGGCTAAAAATACATTTTTAACCCCAACTTCTTTTAATTTTTTGGCTGTGTAATAGAATGTACCACCCTTAGAACATAAATCATCAGCTATTAACACGTTTTCAACCCCTGTGGTATCACCTACTAAGTCTAAACCAACAATGTTGCCTGTGTCGAAATCTCTAACTTTTTCACAATACAAGGTTTTAAACTTCTTAAGGTCTGGAAACCAAGTTTTAAACAATTCAGTATACCTTTTTTGTGCACCCTTATCTGGAAAACAAATAGCTGTAATCTCTGGGTGTTCTTGAACTGCAATTCTACATAATTCTGGTGTTACATAAATAGGTTTGATATTACCTCCATCTAGTGTTGCCTCTGAATGTGGCTCTACCACATAAAAATTATTAAACATAAAATGTGTTTTAAGCATAGATAAAACATATTTAAGTGTAAAACAATTACCATTTTGGTCTCTATCCATACGGCTATAAGGCATATAAGTTATAACCACATTGTTTACGGCACAATTTTTAGCCAATAAATGGTCTAAAATAAATTTTAAATGTAGCAAGTCTTCATCTCTTTGGTATTGAAACTCAATGGTATTACCTTTTGTATCAGCCAAAGTGTTTAAATAAGTTGTATCAATGAGTGCTTCATTGTTAGGAAATCTTGAAATTTTAATCTCATTGTGATTAACTTTAATCATTTTTACCCCCTTTAGGTTAAATTATTAACATTTACATTATGACATAATATAAACTAAAAGTCAACCCAAAGGTGTAAAAAGTCCACCAAATGGTGGGCTGGGTTAAAAGTTGTTAATCTCTAGTTTTATCCTATCGATTAAATCGTCTTTGATTAACATGTAAGATATAAACAAAATTGTTATAAATGGGTGAAGGTTTAGCCAATGGATTATACCTGCTACTGTTAATCCCTTAAATGTTAACGAAGTAAATGCTACCAATAATAGTAAAAATAACATAAGTCCTACCTTTCTAGCTTAGCCCCACATTTAGGGCAACTAATAACTGTTCTATCCTCAAGAGCCTGTATATCTCTTGGTTTTAACACTCGCTTACACTCTGGGCAAGCTATATCACCGTTAAGTTTATACTTATTAAAGACTACCACCTTTCGGTTTGTCTTTGGGTCTACTATTTTCTTCAAATTATACCTCTTTCTTTACAATTTATTGGACTATAATCCAAGGATTTACTGGATTTAGTTCAAGAATTAACTAATCCCTTGTTAATCCCACCAAGTTTCAGCATCTTGTCTTAACAAATCCCAGATTTTATCCCAGTTTTTACGTTCAAAGTCATACATATCTTTGTAATACTGTGTCATTATATCCTGTTGAGCTTCATTAAGTAATTCACCTTTGTATCTTTGTTCTAACTTATTTAGGCACTCACCATCTTTTACAAACCCAAAAGATACATTATTTGGTATATCACAATATTTATCATCACTTGCGTATAATTCTCTAAATATATCATTTGAGTTAACATAAGTATCTATCGCTTTTATTACCTCTTGGGTTGAAGAAAAGACTTTATCAGCATCTTTTATAATATGATTATCACGAATGGTAACACCTATATTGTTTATCTTATGTTTTAATAACATCAATAAGTAATAATAATCCCAGTCTTCATCTTGCCACAAAACAGGTAGATATTTAAGAATTTTAACTATTTTTTTATAAAAATGTTTAAGTTTGTACATTTGGTTTTACCTCTTTTGATTTATAATTCACAGGCTAAAAGACTCGAACTTCTACCAATGGTTTTGGAGACCATCGTGCTACCATTAACACCAAGCCCGCACACCTCACAGTTTACCATATATTTTTAAAAAAGTCAACAGTTAACAAAATAGGAGAGCACAGGAGTTGAACCTGATGCCGTGTAGCACAATCTGTTTAGCAAACAGTTCTGAAACCTTTTCAGTTTACTCTCCAAAGTGAACCCCTAATAGGATTTCAACCTATATCTAGCTTTACCCAAGCTGTGTTCTTCCCTTGAACTATAGGGGTATAAAAGCCCTCAATGGGATTTGAACCCATGGTCTCACCCTTACCAAGAGTGTGCTTTACCTCTAAGCTATGAGGGCATGGCTGGCTAAGCTGGACTCGAACCAGCAACCCCACGGGTAACAGCCGTGTGCTCAACCATTGAGCTATTAGCCAAAAAAAATAATAGCTCCCAGTCGGAATTGAACCAACAACTCGTGGACAAAACACGAATTTTACCCTTAAACTATGGGAACAAAAATAGGGTATACCAGACTCGAACTGGTAATCTTCTGCGTGAAAGGCAGATGTGTTAACCATTTACACCAATACCCCTTGTATTAAACTTTTAAATGTACAAACAAAAAGTCTAGCTACCGATGAATAAAAAACGAAAGGAGGGTGAGCTAGACTTTAAAACTTTTCAACTTTACTTAAAGCTTCAACACACCAACCGTTTACCCTCTGTGGTCTCACTGAAGATATTACTTATCGTATTAATGTTGTTGAATTTATTAATCATAATTTGCTTCTTTCGGTTATGTCTTGGGTTTTACCCCTTTTGATTGACCACTAACACAGCCTAGCGAACCTACAAGACTAAGCCAGAGTGTAATCGCTAAGCTTATTAGTATTAGGACTGCTGTACTACTATTATAGTATGACTTGCGTTTTCTGTCAACCCTTTGGTTTAATTCTCTTGAGTTTCACTCAATACAGTATCACTGATTTTTTCAACATCTGAGGGTGATAGATAACCTCGACCAAATAGGTCTAACACAAAGCTTAACCAGTCTGAACCATCAGGTTTAATCACAGATAATAAATCCTCGTGTTTACTCATATTTTTTACCTCAAATGTTTTAAAATGGGTGCAGAGGGTGGAATTGAACCACCATCAAAGGGGCATGAACCCTTTATCCTGACCTTTAGACCACCCTGCGATGTTTTATAAGTTGTGCTTGTATTATTATTATAGCACACCCTTTGGTTTTGTCAACCCTTTAAATTTATCACCAAAAGAAAACCCTAGGATAAACCTAGGGATAATAACTTACGAAAATTAATGGAGTTTTAATGCTCTTTTATATTACCATAAGTTTACCCATTTTGTCAACCCTTCGGGTTTCTATAATCCTTCGTATACAATAAAAAAAGAGTGGGTTGCCCCACTCTAAACCTTGTAAAACTGTCGGTCTTCTTCAATTCGGGCTGGAACCCAGTCTTTAACCTTTGTGATAAAACCAACAACCCTTAGATATCTCTCAATATCTGTGCTACCACAATGTGAACAAGTTGGGGTTGTACCAACTGTAATACCTCTACATTTATTACATTGATAGATATTATAGTTAAGTGCAAAATAACGTGTACCACTTTGAATTACAGCTTCAATAAGGTTTTCCATAGTAGGTAAATCTATTTTTTGGTCTACATTTAAGTGTAAAATAGAACCACCACTGCAATATTTATCATATTCGGCTTGTAGCTGGATACGGTTTAACATATTACATCTTTTATGTAAAGGGATAAATTGATTTGCGTATAACTTGTATTCGGTATTTAACTCAAGAACTCTATCCTTTTTAGCAAATTTAGGTGCTAAACCTTCCGCTGGTACACCTTCTAGGTTACAAGCTATTTTATATTTTTCTTGTACACTTTCGGTAACTTCCTTCATTTTGCCTAAAATGTCTTTACCTATTTCCATGCCATCATACTTAGTAATGTCATAACCAAGAATTTCACAAGCTTCGTATAAACCTACAAATCCAAGTGTACTAAACTGGTTTTTTAAATCCATATAACCATTTGTGTATAATGGTGCGTGACCCTTTGCGATTGTAGACTTAAGTAAACATCTTTTAGCGTAATTACATTCTTGAGCTAAATAAGAAGTGTCTTCTAACTCTTGCATAAACCCTTCGATATCACCCTTGTGCTTATATGCAATTCGTGGTAAATTAACAGATACAACCCCAAATGAACCAATAGCATCTGATGCACCACCTAAGCTATTGAAGAACTTGTTAGACTTGTCGGATTGTAAACGACAGTTGTGTGTTAGTATTCCGTTTGGTAAAGTAAAGTAGGGTTCGTGATTCACCATTTCAAAACAATAAACTGTACCGTTATAATCATATTCTTCTATGCTTTTTACCTTAAAATATTCAGTATTATTATGTATTTTATATATATTTGCTAAACCTCTACCATTAGCTGGCTTGTACCATCTCACACAGTATAAAGGATAATTTCTTGTATATACTTCACCCCTAATAACAACTGGTTCGTTAGTTCTATCGGATATATCAATAATTGTATTAATACCCAATGAGGTAAATAGTGCTTCTAAGTCTTTAGCTAGTTGTTTTGATGTTGTATATATTCTGTTGGAATTACCACCATCGGTAGCGTACAATCCCTCATATATACCTCTTCTAAAGTCTAATGACTCGTCTAATACGTTCATGTTAATGCTCTTATCATAACAATAGCTTCCATATATATATTCATTAATAATATCATATAATTTCTTACTATTTATATTGATAAACCAACAATTATGCTTGTCTTGGCTAGTAGTAATATTGGAGTCTATACCCCAATCTTTCAATGCCTGAGAAAGTATATCAATAATGTATAATTTTTTTTCACCACAAGTAAATGTAACAGTATAAGATTCACAGTGCTTTTCTTTATATTTACTACTATCACCCAAGTAAGCACCTAGTAAAAACCCTTGGTTATAGGTTAACCCTTTTGCTTTTGTATTCCAAGAGTTTAATCCTCTAGTATTAAAAGCAATATAATCTTCACTAGTTAATTGTTCTGATGTTTTATCACCATCCAAAGTTACACTAATATGGTCTTTAGTCATATTAAGAACCTTGTTGTTAGCAGTTACTACTTTATACATTTTGTCGTTATACTCGGTTTTAACTAATTTACCCCTTAGCCAAGAACCATTATGGTATACCGTAAGATTTTTTCTTTTGCTACCATCATCATCGGTAAACTTAACGTCTTTAAATGGTAACAATTCTACACCGTTACTGCTTCTTATTAATACTTCTTGGTCACTATCAAAACAACAGCTAGACAGCGTAGAGGTTTCACCTGCATAGATATTAATATAAGCAGTTTCTAGGTTAGCTTCTGCAATCTGTTTTAGGAACGCATGGTCTCTTAGCTCTGTTTTACCCGTGTTTTTATCTCTTTTGATACTAAAACATGCAGTTGTAACAGGGAATGTCAAAACTCTACGTTTACTTTCTTCATTTATAACATCAAGGTAAACTTGTTGTACCTTTTTAACCAATTCTTTACTAGGTTGATACACCTCATCGTCAATAATAGCAAAATATTCAGGTATTACTGTATCTAAAAAGTAATCATCAAAAATAGACACATTAGTAAATAAAGATTGTAAATGTCTTGATGGTTGATTTAATCTGTATACCAAAGAGGTTAATTCTTCTTTTAAATATCTCCAAGGGTCGCCAATCGATACACCACTATCTTTACCTGTTTTCAAAATTTTGTCCATAAAGATTGAAGCTCCAAGCATCAAACCAGCGATACCTGTAGCACCTGCTGTATTGCTACCTGCGATTAATAAGTAGGCTTCAATTTGGTCAAAATATGAGCGTAAATGCTTAGGTGGTAAAGCATCACCTTTTTCATCTATACCTATTAATCCTTGGTTTATAATAGTTAAAACACTATGGTTGTAGCAATAACTTATACAACCCACAATATAGTGCATATCATTCATATAGATAGCACCATTGATTTGTTTTTCAACAAAGGTGTTAGCCACATCTAATCCACGGTTCTTTTTTAACCACTTCCAAATACGGTAATATGATTGGATTAAAAGATGTGGTTTGTTAATCTCTTGTAATAATCCCCCTGCTGTAACACCACCTACATTGGCATTACCATCTATTGTACCCCCTGCTGTACTACTAGCGTTTACAAGTTGTTTAACGGCTGAGTTTATATCTAATTGTTCACCAATCCCACTAATGTTAAACATTTCTACCCCGTAGGTATCAAGCATGTTTAACATAATATCTTTAAATTCTTCTTGGTAGGACTGACTGTTAATATAATTTTGTATTAATGTCTTAGTTTGTAACTGCTTTTTTGTTAGTGTCTCCATGTGTACTTCTTCCTTTTGTGTTTTAACTACTGTTTAGCATTTGATAATACAAACGCTTAATCTTATACATTATACCACACTTGTAATCTTTGTCAAATGGGTTAAAATATTTATCTAAAATCTCTCTGTTAATACCATCAGAGTGTACCCCCTTGTGCTCTTTAGTCAAACGGTTTCTACACTCGGTACAAATAACTACAGTATTATGCAATAAAAACCCTTTATTGTGGTATACCCTATGGCAATTTTTATCACCATAGGATTTAAACTCTCTACCACAACAAAAGCAATTAGTAGCTATATTCTTAATTTTACGCTTTATACCCAAGCTTATTCAGCTTTCTTTTTACCTGTTTTGTTTACTATTGTATCTTTAACCTTAGTTAAGTCAATATCTTCTTTGATTTTATCAATTAACTGTTGTTCTAGTTGTTCAATACGTGCGATAATAATTTTATCTACTACCTCACGGATTTTAGCCTCTACGATTGTCTCGATTTTAGCCTCAAGTTCATCTAAATTAATATTAGCCACATTTTTAACAGCTTGAATTTTACCTACAGCTTCTTTAATCTTGTCTAATTCAGCTTTAATTGAAAAGTTACCCATTATATTGTATCTCCTATTATGTATTACAAGTGTATTATTACACTAATCCTGATTTTCTAAATCTTCTTGTTCCATTTTATCACGTACTACAGAGACGGCTTTTTTATAAAGTGCATCTATATTTTGTACTGTACACCCTCTACGTTGAGCTATATCACGTCTATTTTGTGCATGTATACCAAAAAGCCCGAACTTTTGTATTACCGTGATAAATTGTAACTCTGTGACTTTACCCTCGTTATATAACTCTAAGAGTTTTATTGTAGCTCGTTGACCGTCTCTTTGGTTGTCTATGACTTCGTCCATGTCGTGTAGGTCTTCACCACCTATCATATCTTCGAGTTCTATATGGAAGGTATTATTACTATCTTTTGTAAATTTGCGTTTTCTATTACTTCTTTCAAACCCACAAGCTTTTACAAAGTAGGTTGAAAACTTATATTTAGAAGTGGTATCAAACTTTTTAGCACATTTTATAAATATGGTTGATATCTCTTGAAAAGTATCATCGTATGTGCCCCAGTAAGCATAAGGGGTTTTACCTACTTCCTTATTTATAAGCCTTATGTTTTTCTTAAAAAGTTCATCTAAAACTTGTCTCTTTTTGGTTAAATCTTCTTCGTTTTGGTAAATGTATAATAATTCTTCGTTTGTCATGAGATGCGTGTATTTCCTTCACAGTTATTATCTATGTACTCTAACACCTCATCTATACTTACGGGTTCATACTCCCAACAGTCCACACCTACATCTGTTGACTGCTTATAATCTGGTAAATTCGCATGGGTATGACCATAAACGTGTGCATATCCTTTATAATACCCTACCCACTCCCTACACGGTAAATGGGATAAATATAAAAATCTATTGTTATATCTGATAATTTTACTATCGGTGACACCTAAGATTAAACCCTCTTTTTCACATCTTAAAAGACTTTTTCTACTATCATGGTTTCCTATAATCACGAATTTTTGACCATTAAGTTGTGAAAAAATGCGTTTATATTCATTTAGAGATTGACCCCAAGAAATATCACCTAGGATATAACATAAATCATCTTTACCTACTACTCTGTTATAATTATTGATTATAGCCTTATCGTGTTGTTCAATGGTTTCAAACGGTCTGTTTGACAATTTTAATACGTTTTTATGACCTATGTGCATATCGGCTGTAAGAAAGATTTTACCCAATTTATTGCTATCCTTTATTTAGTGTATCTTTTACACTTGTTAAAGTGTATATACCTATAGTATAACACAGGGCAAAATCTTTGTCAACCCCTTCTGTAAAAAAATATTTAAAACCTAATAAATTGTAATCAAATCGTATTACTCTATAATAGGATATACTATAGGATTAGTTTATTACCTATAATATACTATCGGTCCTTGACTTCAAAAGGCTTGGTATTAATCACCCAACGTCTTCCACTCGTCAGTGGTTAACTAAAAGGGTAAAAATCTTTTGGTAATCCTACCAAAAGCAATATACCCAATGGTAAACCCATCGTACTTCACAATGCCCTAGCCTTCGTAATATTTAAGCTTGGTTAACATGCAGATTTTTGCTGGTACCAGATACTCCGTTATTTCAACTGCATCTTACTTACCTCTTGGTAATTTCTCAACCTTCGGTGTCACGTATTATCTGTGCCTTGGCTTCCCTTTAGTATATACCCACCTGTAATTGGCTTTGACAAACCTTTTATTTTACAAAGAGTATTCCAACTCTCTACAGGTGTTACATTACCCCTCGGCTTTGGGGTTATTCTGTCATAGTACACCCTATTATATAGTATTACTATTTGATTTTCAATGTACTGGTTTATCGGCTACTATTATTATAGCATATCTTATTTTTTTGTCAACCCTTTTGGTATAAAAAAGAGAGGATTTTCCCTCTCTAATTTAACCCTAGGTTATCTTGGTAAAACCCACTGTTTACAACATAATTACGAATTTCACCCTGCCTACACAATTCTAAAACATGATTTAAAATCTCAGTTAACTCGCTAGGTTTTATTTTATCATTTTTAAGTTTATTCCAAGCTAAAGCCTCATTAGTATAAGCTTCAACTTCTTCATCTACCGTGGGTTTATCTAAAACATGCGTTAACTCGTGGGCAATCAATGAAGCCAATGCTTCTAAACTCTCTTTTTGAAACTTATTATTAACAACTATGTATTTATCCCCGTAGTTATTAACCATTGTGTAAGCACAAATGGTTACACCATCATCTCTTACTTCGGTTACACTACTAAATTTATACCCTTTGATGTTATAACTATTATCTTTAAGCTTAGGTAGTACCTTAAATAAAAGCTTTTTAGCATCTTTTAGTCTATCATCATATATGCTACCAAATGTTATATTTTCCATGAATTTATCTCCTTTATTGTACCAATTTCGGGCTAAAATAACCTTACATTGCATTTATTACTTCTTGGATATTGCCAATCCAAGCTAAACCTGAGAATGGTATATATTTGCCGTCTTTTACAAAAAATACAGCCTTGTTTATAGGCTTCCAGTTATTACGCTCATTATAAGCTACTCTTTTAATAGTAGTTATGATTTTATCTTTTGTTTTATCATCATAGGCTACTACAAATTTATTATCCTTGTTGTTAAACACATTTAGCTTTCTCATACTAAAAGGTTTTAAAACATATCGCTCAACATCTTGAGTTTTACCATAATTGTAAGACTCCTCTATTCTACCTACTATTGAATACATATCACAAATTGCTATATCATTTTTGACTTTAGCCCAATCATTAGCAAACAAGGTACAACTTATTTTTGTGTTGAAAAACTCAAGAGTTAATATAGCCATTTCTTCCTTAGTACGTTTAGTTATAAGCTTTTTAATATTAGAAATTAGTGCTACCGTATGGAATACAGTTTTATTTTCCTCAAGGGTAGAAGCTATGTCATAAGCATCATTTAACCTTATGTATTCAAGATTTGTTTTACCTGTAGTACACTTGAAATACTTTTCGTATAACCCCCAGCGTTTATAAGGGTGAGTAGTAATACTAAAGCCCAACAACTCTAATTCATACTCTTGCATTTCGCCATTAGTGTAGTTTTCATAGGCTAAAAAGTCACTACGTAATTTAGTTAACACCTCTAGTTTAATACCTTCTAATTGCTCATTAATTTCTTGTTTTTTAAGCATATCTTGACGGTTAGTTTTAAGTGCACGTTTTTGTTCCACCAAAAGAGTGTATCTAGTCTCTTTTTTATACTCTTTTTCAGCCATACGAGTATAAATCGCTGATTCTATATTTTCTGGATATATATTGTTTTTCTTTATATCGGCTAAGTATTCAACCAAATTATCCCATCTCTTAGGGTTTTTACAAATTGAGTTAAAAGCACCAACTCTTAATAAAGATTGTAAAGCTGATTTATTAACCTTTTTAGCTCTACGAATAAAGTCCTCAATAGATTTATAATCGGTTGTGCGTTCAGCTATAATATTGTTGATAGCAGATGTTCCTAAACCTTTGATTGCGTTAAATCCAAATCTTATTCTACCCTCTTGGTCAATAGTAAACTTATTACTTGACTCATTAATATCTGGAGGTAATATATCAATGCCTAATCTCATAGCTTCATTAATATATACCCCTGTTTTAACCAAATCGTCTGACACCGAGTTTAACAATGCAGTTAAAAACTCTGTTGGGTAGTGAGTTTTATAATAAGCTGTTGCGTAAGACATAGCTGAATAAGCTATTGCGTGCGATTTATTAAAACCATAGCTTGCAAACTCTTTAAGGTTATCAAACACTTGAACCGTTAACCCTTCATCTCTACCCATTTTTTTAGCACCTTCGGTAAACATTTTTTCAAGCATAGGTAATTTGTCTTTAAGCTTCTTGCCACAGATTTTACGAGCTTGGTCGGCTTCACTATCTGTAAACCCTGCATAGTATTTACATACTTGCATTAATGACTCTTGGTAAATCCCGTAGATACCTAAAGTATCTTGCATTAAAGGTTCTAACTCTGGAAGTAAAAATTCTACTGGTTCTTCACCGTTTCTACGTTTTAAATAAGACTCTGTAAGACCACTTTGTAAACTTGCAGGTCTACCAATAGAGGTTACAATCGCCAAATCTTCTAAACATTTAGGTTTTACAGATTTTAATAATCTCTGCATTAGTTGACTCTCGAATTGGAATACACCACAGGAATTACCCTTTGATAACTCAATATAGGTATCATTATCAGCAAAATCAAAGGATTTAAAATCAAGGGTTTTATTATATCTTTCTTGTATCAACTTTGTAGCTTCTTTTAATACCCCAAGGTTACGCAGACCTAACACGTCAAGTTTTAACATTTTAAGGTCTCCATCAACCTCTTTCATTTCAAAACTTGAGGCTGTTATCCTACCGTCTTTACCATCATTACAACTAATACAAGGTATTATTTCATCGAATGGTTTATTAGAAATGATTTGCCCACACGCATGTAAACCAGTATTATTAATACCACCTTCAAGTTTTAAGGCAGTATCATAAATCTTTTTAATTTTAGGTTTATCCAATAGGACTTTAAGTTCTGGTTGTTCAAAGTTTTCCTTGAGTGATAATTCTGGGCTCATTTTAGCCGAAATAGTGTTAGCTATATTAAAGTCAAGCTCTAAAATACTAGCTACAGCCTTGAATACTACCCTTGCTTTAAATTCACCAAAAGTTGAGATATAACCTACTCTGTTTTTACCATATTTATGTGATAAATAAGCTATAACTTTGTCTCTGTCACCATCATCAACGTCTAAATCAGCATCAGGTGCACTAATACGGCTTTCATCTATAAAACGACTAAACAATAGATTATACTTAATAGGGTCTACATGAGTGATACCCAAACAGTACATAACTAATGACCCACCACATGAACCACGACCATATCCAGTCCATATATCATTGTTTTTAGCCCACGTCATTAAATCTTCAAGGATTAAAAAGTAGTCTACAAATCCGATTTTCTTAATGGCTGACAATTCGTGGTTTATACGCTCTAAGTATAAATCTTTATCTATATCTTGGTCTTTAAATCTAGTTTTAAATCCTGTTAATGTTAATTCTTTAAGTTTATCATAACTTTCATCTATATGTCCAAAAGTAGGATAATTATAATGTTCATAAGTAATACTGTAATTTTCTACTTTATCGGCTAACTTTTGGGTATTATCTATAGCCGTCTTTACCACATGTTTTGGAAAATAATCAAACATATCGTATATCTCAGCTTCACCCTTTAGGTAAAACTCATCATTTGGAAACTTAAAGCGTTTTTCATCTGTGATTTTATTATGAGTATTCTTACAAAGTAATACCTCGTGTGCAAACGCATCTTCTTTATTAGAATAGTGAGCATCATTTTGTATTACATAAGGTATACCTGTTTCTTGCGATACTTTGTATAAAAACTGATTGTAAGGCTTTTCTTCGGTGATACCATGTTCTTGCATTTCTAAATACAAGTCTTCACCAAAGATATCATACAAGTCTTGTATAGATTGTTTAGCACCTTCTATATCACCATTTGAGAATTTACGAGCAGGTTTACTTGCAATACAAGCTGTAGTACATATAATACCCTCGTGGTGAGCTCTTAACATTTCAAGGTTTACACGACATTTTAAGTAAAACATGTCTTCACTATAGGCTTGATTATGTAACTTAATCAAGTTATCCCAACCTGTTCTATTCTTTGCGATTAAAACCAAGTGATATAAAACAATTTTATCATCAACTCTATTTTTTTCACCTATATGGTCGTCAGTAAAATAGGCTTCAAACCCTAATAACGGCTTAATCCCTTGTTTATTACACTCTTTGTATAGTGTTAGTGCTCCAGATAGACTGCCGTGGTCTGTCATACCCACAGAGTCACACTTATGAGCTTTAGCCCAAGCTACTAAGTCTGGGATTTTAATAATGCCGTCTAATACACTGTATACGCTATGTAAGTGATAATTTGTAAAAGCCATAGTTCACCTCCGATTATTACTTACATTTTAGCATAAAATGGGTAATACGTCAACTAGCTATTAACAGTAGCCCAGTACCACTCTATAACTTCTTTATTTTGTTTAATAGCATTACGTATCATTTCTTCAGGTATCTCAAAAACCTTATAGTCTTTACCTATTAAATGTATCTGATAAATTATAAATTTAGGAAAACTACCTGATTGTAGATATCCACCATGTTTTAATAATTCATAATAGAGTGCTACTTGACGGATATATCCTGAGATATTAGATAATGATTTAAACTTGCGTTTACCTGTGTTCTTATCTATACTACTCGTGGTTTTAAAGTCACAAATAGTAAACTCACCGTTTTTATAACATATAAGGTCAATACTACCTTGACAAAAATCCTTGATTTTAATAAAGACTTCACTATAAATACAATCAGTATGGATTAATTCTTTGGTTATAAAAGTTGGTAAAACTTTATGGGCTAAATCCTCATATTCTACCCTTTTGCTTTCAAAATCTGGGATTTTATGTAATATTTCTTCGTCTATACTTGCTATTTCACAATAATGGGTTATAATCTCTCTTATCTTAGCCAAGATTTTACCCTCTTTATCTTCATCTTTATGTTTAGATAATAAATCTAGTTGTACCAAAAGGGATTTATCTTTATTTCTTGAACACCTATCAGTTACAAATAGTTCTAAAATCTTGTGGATATATGTACCCTTAGATAAACTCTCATTGTTTAAATTCTTGCTTACAACCTCTAGGGGTTCGTTATTTTTCCAACGCAAAAGGTATTTATCAGTAGCTATATCGATGGGGTATAACTTACTAGCTATCTGTGATACACTAGGCATATTGCCTATGTATTCCTCCCCACGACCTTTAGAGTTAAATACTTGTTTTACAATCTTTTTGATTTCAGCTTTATCGGTTATAACCTCAAAGTTGAAAATGGGTTCGCCTTTTTCATCAGTTTTATCGAAGAAGTCAACCAAATCGTAAAACTTATTCTCGTCTTTTTCACGTAATGTATTATATTCTTGGGTTCTTAAATCTTTGATTAAAAACAAGCTATACACCCCATTTCCAGTCAACTTTACGGATTTCATCTACTATGGTTTTACGTAATTTTATGTCACTACCTAATAACCATATTAATCTATCAAGATAAAAAGCTTGATAGCTAGTGAAATGTATAATATTTCTATACCCTGAATTTATTTTATCAATTTGGATTCTAATTTTATAATTAAACCTTAATTTGTGTATCACATTGAGTAAAGTTACAAAATTATAATAGTCGTGTTCAAAATCAGGCAATACATAAACCACTTTGTGACACTTAGAGATATTATCCATTTTATTACAAGAATAGCGTTTACCGTCTTTGCCACAACTTAATCGTTCATCACCATCGGCTAAACGATGCCAGACGTAATGTTCACAGTAATAACACCTTAGAATATCATCTCTTTGGTCATAAACAACGGGTTTATATTCGCATATTTCACATAATTGTTCGCTTAAGCTTTTAGTCATAATTATATTTTACCACGTTTTGTATTGTAGGTCAACAGGTAATACTAAACCAACCTACAAAGAGTTTTATCTTTTGTTATAACTATTATAGTCGAACTTGTGCATTTTTTGCACAAGTTGGTTATAACTGTTGGTTGATATCATCTATGGCTTCATCCTCAAGAAGTAAATCCTCATTAGATACACCAACTTCTTCTGTGGCTTCACTAAACCCACAAGTATTTTTAAAGAACACCATGTTTTGAGGTTCTGGTGCTTTAAAGTTTCTGACTTTAGCAAAGGATATATCACACACATTTTTAAGCTCTGGTAATCTATTAATTAAATCAGGATATATAGCAGGTCTATACAATAACATAATAGCATCACAGTTATGACGGATAGTACCTGCACCTCTAAGTGCAAATACACTTGGTCTTCTATCTCCTTCTTTAACATCGTTGTTAAATTGGTGTAGAGTTATAATCACACAGTTTAACTTTTTAGCTAACTTTTTAAGCCTTGTATAAATCTTGGTAATTTCACCAACTGCACTCTGTGGGTCGCCATCATGAAGTAAATCCGTGTGGTCTATAATAATTACATCAGTTTTACCTCTCTTTAAATGATTACGTTTTACTCGAGCTTCTAAATCGTCAATTCTTAAATCTGGAGTATCATCAATATAGATATTAGTGTTGTCAATAAAATCAGTTGCCGTTTTAATTCTAGATAAATAATCCTTAACTTCTTCACAGTTAGGGTCTCTCTCATATAAGTTGTAAAACTCGCCTGTGGTTTCATCAAAACGGTCAAAATATTTTCTAGGGTTTTCTAGCTGATTACTTGTTAAGCCTGACTCAATAGATACAAGTCTACCTGTATTTTCGGTTTTATCCATTTCAAGTGAAAATATATCAATGTACAACTCTGGTTGTAAAGAAGCTATTTTTAAAGCAGTTTGATTAGACCAATATGATTTCCCAGCCCCCGAGTCGCCTGTAAAGTTTACTAACCACCCACGTTTAAATCCACCAAAAGTATCATCTATAAAGCTCCAACCTGTTTTGATTTTAGTATCTTCTTCTGGGTGTTTTAATAGTTGGTTTACATTGGATAAATAAGTTAAACCATCAACCTTGGTATCTGTATTACCACTAGGTGAAAACTTGTCGTTAGCACTCATTGCAATATCATTAACCTTAGATAATATCTCTGTGCTTGATAATGGCTTTTCTTGACAATTTTCAACAAATTTAGCCATTTCAGTCAAGATATACCTTCTAATATATAACTCTCGTACAATAGAACATGTGGTTTTAATATTGATACTTGTATAGGCTTCACTATATAATTTATCAATTATATCTGTGTTAGTAATACAAATACCGTTATCATCTAGCCACATTTTTACTGTTTCGTTATTAATTGGGGTATTATCTTGATACATAGTAAACATGGCACGATATATATAACCGTAATCTTTGATAGTAAACATTTCTTCTTTTAAAAGCCCATCGGTATCAAGTATTGCATCTTCACGCTTGAATATAGCCTTTAGGATTTTTTCTTCCAAGATATATGGTTCTTGAGCTGTTACGACTGCCATGCTTACCTCACTTTCTCACCTAATTATAAACCAATAGTTGACTTTTGTCAACACTCAGTTAATCCAAAAGCTATTATAAATTGAGTTAAAATATCTTCTTTGATGTTACAAAAATGTTTATATTCGTCTTGAGTCTTATTATAAGTAGACACTACATAGTTATCTTTACCCATTTTATCTATCCAAACGTCTACACCAGTTACAGTTTTATATTTCATATCTAACCTCTAAATGTATTATCTAGGTCTTCTGACGGGAATACCTCGTAGATATACTTTCTAATTGTAGCACTATTCGTAGTTTTAATAATATGACTTAAATTCAAGGATTGTATCACTAAAAATATTGTTATAATTGGCGATAAAACTAAATCAGTAATCATAAACCATAAGTTTAACAAAAAGTCCTCTATATAATCACTATGATATATTTTGTCTAGGTCAAACTTTATTAATCCTAAGACTCCACGCCTTGGTCTTAATCCTAAGACTTTACCTATTTTACATTGCATATCAAGGATTATATATTTATTTAATAT
>ERZ1035070.65-NODE-65-length-33894-cov-5.256538_pt1 | contig 33894 bp, 48 predicted proteins | sample MGYA00520603_ERZ1035070 | MGnify/ENA primary metagenome ERZ1035070 (study PRJEB33766, sample SAMN09781695) | gut metagenome | biome: gut microbiome | host: Homo sapiens | place: Madagascar | study: EMG produced TPA metagenomics assembly of the PRJNA485056 data set... | reverse complement strand
GCGCGGGTGGATTCGAACAAGCTCAACTATCACAATTCGCTGGATGCGCTTTGAAATTGTGATGGATTCATGCGCATTTTTTGAATTTCACCAAAAATCAATTACCGGCTATCACAACCATTTAGGAACAAAAACGGGTTGCAAAGTGGGTTATTTTGCACGCGGAGAATACTCTGCCAGAACATCTGAAACGGCCATTGCTGCCGTGTCGGCCCTGCCGTCAACAGCATGGCTGTACCAGCCGTAAGTATCCATACTTTTGCTGTGCCCTACCATGCGGCGCAGTTCTGCCGGGGACACAGCATCCTCGATGATGCTCACAAAGGTGTGCCGCAGCTCATACAGGCTGACCGGCGGGTCAATGCCGTTGCTGCGCTGGTAGAACTGCCAGTAGTTATAGAGGCTGTGCTCATTCTCCAACAGGAAGATTGGATCATCTCCCCGAAGAGGCCGCTCCTCTTCAAAGGCCCGCTGCTGCAGCTGAGCGTGGAGTTCCGCAGCCGCCAGCGGATGCAGGACCACCGTGCGGATAGCGTTTTCGTTCTTGCCGTGTGTTTCCTCATCAAAGGTATTGATGGCCCGAGCAAGATGCAGCCGGTTGCCCTCCACATCGCCCACGCGCAGCCCCAGCAGTTCGCCAGGGCGCAGGCCGGTCAGGACCGCAAAGCGGTAGGCGTGGATATTGACATCCTGTTCAACCTTTCCACGAACGATGCGCGTATCCGTGGAAAGCAGGACCCGCAATGCGTCCGGCTGAAGGATCTTTCGGCCCTTTGGACGTGCTCCCCTGGGTACCGTGAGCCCCTCGTCCTCTGGCCGCAGGGCGGTGTATTTGTGCTGCCTTGCCCATTTCACAAAGCTGACTTCAACCGCCCGGATTCCCTGTAATGTTTTTTTAGAGAGGTTTCCCCTGCTCTTTCGGATGGCCTGCGGATTCATGCTGCCTTCCCTGTATGCCCGATTCAGCACATCCTGCAGCATTCCCGTATTCAGGTCGCCGATCCGGCGGTCGCCCACCACTGGCAGGATGTAGTTCTGTCCGAACTTCTCCACCTGCTGGGCATAGCTTGTGCCGGCGGTGGCCCGCACCGAGATCAGATACTCGTTCCAGACCTCCAAACAGCGCTTGGTGGTGCTGCAAATGCCCTCATCCAGCCAGGCATCTGCTTTTGCATTTGCTTCCCGCTGGCCGGTACGGCCCGGTTTTGCGCTGGTGAACGTCTTGCGCACCCCGTCCTTCTGCACCTTGATCTGCCAACGGTTCTGGTTCGGCAGCCACTGGGCGGTGTTGGTTCGCATTCCCATAAAAAATACCTCCTTTGGGGTACACTTTGACAAGCCCGCCCAAAAGAGGTATAATCGCAGTGTCGAGTGTGCGATGCCCTCTTCTGGGTGAGCCGCTTATTTTAACTCCCTCGGTGTTGGTAGCACCGGGGGAGTTTTTGTTTATACTACCTTTTCGAAGACCATTGTGGCCTGAATTCGGTCGCCGCCCATCAGACCCTTACTGCCGCCGTTTGCGGTAGTGATCGTATGGAGCCGATAGCCCTTGGCGGCCTGCTGGTTGATGACATTCTCCAGCTCAGTCAAGTTTCCAGAGCCGGTGCCGATGAACTTTTCCTTCAGGGTGACTTGAAGGACCACATACTGGTACGAATTACCGGATGCGGTAGAGTAAGAAGATTCTTTCTGAATTGTGTCCATGAAACCCATGATAATTTCCTCCTGTTTTTATATATCCCGGCAGAGCCCCACGGCCTTGCCTTCGATCACTACGTTGTTCATGTCCTCCCGGCTGAGAATGATGCTGTTGAAAGCCGGATTCTCCGGCCGCAGCTCGATGAAGCTGTCGTGGAGGTAAACGTGCTTCAGGGTGGCCTCGCCATCAATGCGTACCGCTGCGATCTCGCCGTTTTCCACATTTGGCTGGCTGCGAATCGCCACCAGATCACCGTCATGGATCCGCGGCTCCATGCTGTCGCCCTTGCAGGTCAGTGTAAAGGTGGAGCGCCACTTGGACGGTACACAGACCATGCGCTCCACGTTCTGTTCCGCCGTGATCGGCGTACCGCAAGCAATCCGGCCCACCAATGGGACCATGTCCATCTCCGGCATGGGCTGGAAGCCCGGCGGGATGGGAGCGGGCGAAGTGGGCTTGGGAGTCGGCTGCTCTTCCCAGCCCATCAGGTAGGCGGGAGTTGTCTGCAAAATCTTCGCAAGTTCCGCAAGGCTATCAACCGGAACCTTTTCAATATCTCCTTTTTCATATCTATAGATTGTGGCAGGAGAAACCCCGAGACGCTCTGCTACCTTTTCCGCAGAGAATCCGATTTCTTTTCTACGTTGCTTCATTCTTTCGCCGGTGGTCATGTTCATCACCTCTTGATAAGAGAATACACGAAAAGTCGCAAAATTGCAATAGCGTTTTGCAAATTCAAAAAAGATTTTCGCAAAAACGCAAGTCGTCTATTGACTTCTTGCTTCTGTCGTGTTACTCTATGTGCAGAGACTCGCGTTTATGCGAGCCATGAAAGGAGGTGAACCACTCATGTCTACCAACATGAATCTTCTGCGCGGCAAGCTGAAAGAGCGCGGTGTGACCCAGCAGGAACTTGCGCAGAAAATCGGCATGGATCCAAGCACTTTGTCCCGCAAACTTGCATCTGATGGTCTGAAATTCACCGTCGGCGAGATGCATGACATCGCCGCAACCTTGAAGCTGTCCGCCAACGAATGCAAGTCTATCTTTTTGCTCTGATACTCGCATTTTTGCAAGTATCGTTTTCAAAGGAGGTCAATCCAAAAGGACGGTGAGAAAATGACCTTTGCACAATTTAAAAAGGCCATTCCCGGCATCAAACGCAAGATGCAGGGATGGCCTTACAAGGTAATCATTGTTGATGGACCGCAGGGACCTACCGGCAAAACCACTGCCGCAAAGATCCTGCGAGATCAGGGACTACCCGTCTACGAGGACTGGGAAGTTCTGCACATCACTTTGGATGCTTTACTGCCAGAATTGCAGGAGAACGCTGAGAAACGTTAAATGTCCAGTTTACCGCTTCTCGATTTTCAGTCCGATAGCCAGCCTTTAGCATTGCACCCTTGAATGCGCCGTTGGTAAAATACGAGTTTTGGCCGGGCTCAAGCTGCACCAAATGCTTTAGCGTTCCAGAACCGCTTTTTTGATTGATGGACTTGATAGGCTTTAGATTGTGCCGAATCCAGTCCAGAAGCAATTTCTGCCGTTCCGCCGGCAGTGCATCAAACTCATAAGAATCGTCTGCCATAATATCACCTCCCTTCTGCCCTATTCTACCGCAGAAGGGAGCCATCAGCAAGGAGGTGAGCAACGTGAAAAAGCCTTATCTCAAAATCAGTCGTCTGGCAGAAGACCAGGATCTCAACCAGGGCGCACTTGCGGCCCTGATTGGGGTAAGCTCCAACACGATGACCGCACGGCTCAAGGGGACACAACCTTGGAGGAGTGACGAGATCGTCATCATCTGCAGAGCACTACACATCCCGCAAGAAAAAATCGGGGAGTATTTCTTCCCGGCAATCGCAAAGGAGGAATAGACCGCATGAAGATCAAATCCCGCGTCTGGTACTGGCTGGCTGCTGCCAGCGGTACCGCAAGTCTGCTGTACGGCATGGGCATCGAAGGCGGTGCACAACTGGGCAGCTCCATCTCTGACAGCCAGTTCGTCACGGCCCTGTGCCTGGTTCTGGCAGCGGTAGCGTTCCTGCGGCTGGGCTTTGCCGCCCAGGATCGTGAACAGAACGCCCGCCGCTATGGCCGCATCCAGCGTCATCACGCCCGCACCGAAGAGCCGGAGTACCGGCAGAACCGGAGGGACGCATGAAAAGCAAATGAGCCTGCCCGTGCGCCAACACGGACAAGCCCAAAGGGTGATGAGTTTGAACGCCCCATCACCCCGATGATATCACATTTTCGGAGGTTTTCGCAAGAACGATGTTGACCGAAACACAAAAATCGCTGCTGGGCTACGTCCGCAGCGTGCCGGAATGGCAGTCTGCCATGATCTACGAGCAGCTAGCAGCGCTCAACACCAGCGCATCCAAGCTTGCCGCCGCAACGGCTTATCTTGAGCAGGGCTTTGCGGACGGCAAACTTCGCCCGGGTCGGTATTATGTGCAGGACTGTTCTTTCCGCAAGGACCAGAACACCGACCTGTTGCAGAACACGGCATCCGCCCTTGGGCAGGCACTGGCGGCGCTGGAGGTGCTGGCAGTCCTCTCGGATACCTTCCAGCAGGATCTGCAGCACAGCGCACAGTTTGCCCATGGTCTTTACTACAACGAGCTGGAAAAGCTCTGCACCAAACACGGTTATACACAGGAGGTAGCATTATGAAAGGTATTCTGATCGAGCCGGGCAAAGCCCCGGCAGTCACCGCCCTGCCGGACACGTTACAGGGCATCGAGGCACTGTTGCAGTGCCCCTGTGAGCAGAAGGTACTGCCCCGCACCCCGGCGGTGCTGGTGTACCCCATCTATGGCCGGGGTCTGAACCGCATCTACCGCGGGCAGAAGATCTACGGCACTATCCTGTGCTACGGCTGGAAAAACAACACCCTCCAGCCCCTGCGCCCCGCGTTGCAGACCGAGATGCTGGACCGCCTGAAGGACACGGAGGTGAGGGTGTGACCACCTATATCTGCAAATGCGGACGGCGAGTGAAGAAATCCACCGATGCCAGTACCACTGGCAACCGCCTATCCGGTTATGCACCCGGCCATGAGTGCTGGGGATGCCCCTACGCCATGCCATACGGAAACTATCAATGGGATGAAAGTACTAGAACTGTCAGCCGGGAGACTCAGGGCTACGAATGCCGGATGAGCAAGACCCTCACCTATGCGTCAGAGTTCGCTGGCTCTATCAAGGATAAATGCACTTGTCGAGTGCATAGTCTGGACTTCGACTTTCTGTCTCAGGTCTCCGCATGGATCAAAGACACTTATCCAGACAGAGAGATTTTTGGCGCGTTTTCCAAAGATATTCGTGCATCGGACTATGGATCCGATGGCCGTTACTGCCTGACTATCACCTGCACCCAGAATCTGAAAGGCGTTGCCGCAAAAAGAGAGCTGCTTGGTCAGTTCTTTACTCCGAATGGTAGCCGCAAGGACATGACACCGCAGCAGGAAATGGAAAAGATTCTTGCTGACATCAAAAAAGCAAAGGAGATTTTCTCATGTGCACCTGCCCAGAATGCGGATGCTGCTGTGACTACGGCAGAGATTGCTGTCCCGACTGCCACAGCGGCAACGCCGACCACCTCGGAGAGCGGGGCGGATGCAAGCGCATCGCCCCCCGCGACATCCCTGCAGAGCTGCGAATCGGCCCCTGCCGCATCGGCGGACGGTTCTTCTGCACCGGTTCCTTCGGCACCCGGTTTTGACTTTTCCGCTCTGGGCAAGCTGTCCGAACAGGCCGTGGAGACCGATCTGCAGTTCGATCTGCACTACGGCACCGCGCAGGATGAATACCTCATTTCCTGCATCTACGTTGCCAAAATGCACGCCCTGACGGCCAAGGCTGGCCGCTATGGCGGCGGTACATGGACAAAGTGGTACGAGAGCAAGGGCTTGAGCCATGGCAGCGTCACAAAAATGGTTCAAAACGGCGACGCTTTTAATTCGTCAACAGTTGACGAATTAAAACAGCTGCCCGAGTTGACCCGCAAAGATTTGAACCTCATCGCCCGCAGCGGGTGTGCCGACCAGCTGGTGCAGGCCGCCGGGAACGACCAGCGGGTGCAGCAGCTGCTCGACCAGCTGAAAGCCGAGAAAGAGCGCGCCGATGCTGCCGAGAAGTCCGCTCAGAACGCCCGCAAGGAAAATGCCTATTTCAAGGAGCTGGTGAAAAGCGCCGAAGCCCAGACCTCTAAGGACGCGGAAAAGCGGGAAGAAGCAGAAAGCCGCTACGAATCCGCTCTTGCCGACATCAGCGGTCTGAAAGAGCAGAACGCCCAGCTGAAAGAGCGCGCCGACTCTGCCGAGGCCCGGGAAGAGGAAGCCTGGAAGATGCTGAGCAAGGCCGAAACCCGGGCCAAGAACGCCGAGGATGCCCTCAAAAAGCAGCCCATTGTGGGCGTGACTGACCCGGAAGAAGTCCGGCGGCAGGCGGATGCCCTTGCCGCCGAAGCAAAGGCGCAGGCCCGTAGACAGATTGAGGACGCTCAGCGCCGGGCTCGTGAAGCCGAAGCCAGATACCAGAAGCTGCAGCAGGATGCAGACGGTTTCCTTGCGCCGGAGCAGTCCTGTGCCCAGCAGGCAAAGATCATCGCTGATTCCATGCGCAGCATGTATCTGGGCTGGTTTGGCCTTGCCAGCACCACCGGCACCCCGCTGGCCCGCATGGCTGCACCGATTTATCAGGTGTGCGATGAAATTCGTGAATCACTGGAAGAAGATACCACCATCAACCCTACTGCGGAGGGCAGTGTGGAGGACGCAGAACGGGAGGCGTTGTTTGAATGAAATTCGATTACAAAGCATTGATCCGGCTCATGAAAAAGAGCTACAAGGGCGGCGGCATCAAGATCATCCGCACCGAGCGGGAGCTCCGGGACTGCTTTTTCCTGTCCGGTGCCGGCTGGGCCCTGCTGATCCCCAAGGAAAAGTGCCCCGGCGAGGTCACCGGCCAGATCGTCACCTGGCTGGCCGACCTGCCCCGCATCGGGTATGCCGCCTGGGTGGTGAAGGGCTTTGACCCAAAGCCCCTGGAACCCGCAGAGCGGGACCTTGCTATTGCGGACTGCACCGCCCTGACCTACAATCTGGGCATGAAGCCCCTGCCCCTGCGCACCGAGACCGAGTTTCTGGTGCAGCTGGGCAATTTTGAGACCGCCGCTTTTGATCTGGACGCTTTTGCCGTGGTGAGCGGCGGGGCAAATCTGGGTGCCTTTGACCCCGGCGTGATTTTGGCCCGCTGGACGGATGAGGACACCGAGGCATGGTTCTGGATCTGGAACGATATCACCAACGTGCCCGAGATTGCCCGCACGGCGGCAACCGCCTGCCGCGTCTGGCACACGGAAAAGGAGAATTGACATGGTAGAAGTAACTGTCGCCACCCGAGAAAAATCCAAGCTCCGCATTGCGCTGGCCGGCGTGTCCGGCGGCGGCAAAACGCTGGGCGCCCTGCTGCTGGCCTCCGGCATGACCGGCGGGGATTTCAAGAAGATCTGCCTCATTGATACTGAGCACAAGCGCGGCCAGCTGTACGCCAACCGTTCGGATCTGGGCATCGGGGCCTTTTATTACATCGAGCTCGCTCCGCCGTACTCCCCGGCCCACTACAAGGAGGCTGTGGACGCCGCCGTACGCACCGTCGGGCCGGAGGGCGTGGTCATCGTGGACAGCCTGTCCCATGCCTGGAACAGCTCCGGCGGTGTGCTGGAGATCAAGGCCGGCATTGCCGCCCAGCCCAACAAGAACAGCTATACCGCCTGGGACGAGGCCGGCCGCATCCAGAACGATTTCATCAACTACCTGCTGTCGGTCAACTGCCACACCATCTGCACCCTGCGGGTCAAGCAGGATTATGTGCTCACCGAGAACGACCGCGGCAAGCAGGTGCCGGTGAAGGTGGGCATGGCCCCCGTGCAGCGGGACGATGTGGAGTATGAGTTCGACCTGATGCTGAACATCGGCCGTGACCACATTGCCACCGCCAGCAAGGACGTGACCTTTCTGGACGGCCTGAATGCGGTCATCACGCCGGAGCTGGGCAAGCAGCTGGCCGACTGGGCCAACGAGGGCAAAGAGCCGGTGCGCTGCGAAGCCTGCGGGCATCTGGTGTCCGCCACCGGCAAAATGACCCTTGCCCAGCTGGCAGAGTTCACCCGCAAGACCTACGGCAAGTGCCTGTGTGCCGCCTGCGCCAAAAAGGCCGAGCTGGCCCGCCGTGCCGCCGAGAAGGACAAGGAGGCCGCCTATGAAGCCCAGTGACGCCCGTGTCCGGCAGAAAAAGGACCAGCTGCAGCAGGCCCGCAACGCCCGGGGCAAAAGCTGGCAGGACGATCTGCTGGCGGTGCTGGGCGGCATCCCGCAGGCATGGGCAAGGCTCTGGCCCGCCGACTGGGGCGGCCAGCCCTATGACATCGAGGCCACCATCGACGGCCGCAGCTGGGGCATTGAGTGCAAGCACATTGCCAAAGGGAACCTGCCCTTTTCGGCCTTCCGCCCCAACGAGGTGGAGAACCTCTCCCGCAAGGAGGACGCCGGCGGCGTTGCCGTGGTGGCCGTGCGGCGGGACGCCCCTGCCGTGGACTGCTTCTTCCCGTGGTACTACATCCGGGACGCCATCGAGAGCGGCGAACGCGGCAGTGTGAAGCTGGAGGGCCTGCCCACAGACCTGCTGAACGTGCTGGAGGTGGTGCACCCGTGATCTACACCCTAGATGGAGAGCTGCACCTCTCCGATGTGCCCACCCCGCTGCTGCACCAGCTGATCCGGGAGTTGACCGTGCCGAACCCCCGCTACGAGAACGCCCTGCGGCTGGGCCGCCCGGCCTGGAACATTTCCAGGACCATCATGCTGTACGAAATCAAGGGCAACGCCCTCACGCTGCCCCGGGGCATGGCCGAGGAAGTCTGGCGGCAACGCCCGGCAGGCACCGTGTCCAAAGACAGGACCCTGCGGGGCGAGCCCTGCGCCTTTGAAAAGGCCGGCTTTACCCTGCGGGACTACCAGAAGCAGGCCGTGGACGCCGCCCTTGCCTGCAAATGGTGTCAGGGCGTGCTGGTGGCCCCCTGCGGGGCCGGCAAGACCGAGATCGGCATGGCGCTCATCGCCCGGCTGGGGCGGCCAGCCCTCTGGATCACCCACACGCTGGATCTGGCCCAGCAGGCCAAGGAGCGTGCCCAACTGCGCCTTGGTCTGGACGACCGGGAAGTGGCCGTGATCTCCGGCAAGAGCAAGCGCCTGGGCACCAAACTCACCATTGCCACCGTGCAGAGTTTGTACCGCATGGAGCTGGACGAGTTGTCCCGCACCGTGGGCGTGGTGATCGTGGACGAGTGCCACCATGTGGTCAACAACCCGGAATCCGCCAGCATGTTTGCCGCGGTGCTGCGGTGCCTGCCCGCCCGGTGGCGGTTCGGCCTGACTGCCAGCGACCAGCGCAGTGACGGCCTGAGTGAGACCATCTTTCAGGTGCTGGGCCCAAGGGTGGCGGTCATCGACCCCGGCCAGCTGGAACAGATCACCATCACGCCCCGGGTGGAGACCGTGCCCACCGCCTTCGTGTACACGCCCCGGGCCAACGAGAGCCCCATCGACTATGTGCGCCTGATGCACCACATGGCAGCGGACGAGGCCCGGATGCACACGGTGGAAACGGTGCTGGACCGTGCCGTCACCGAGGGCACCAGCTGGCTGGTGCTGGCCGCCTCGCTGGCCGTGCTGGAACGACTGCACCGGTACGCGCTGGACCTGGGCCTTGCGGCAGAGTTCGTCTGCGGCAGCACCAAAAAGGCTGACCGCCAGCAGGCCCTTGCCCGCATGAAGAACGGGCAGGCGCGCATCCTGTTTGCCACCTACCAGCTGGCCAAGGAAGGACTGGACATCCCCCGGCTGGACCGGCTGGTGCTGGCAACGCCCACCCGCAACAAGGTGATCGTGCAGCAGAGCATTGGCCGCATCCAGCGCCCGGCCCCCGGCAAGACCGAGGCGCTGGTGCTGGACATCGTGGACGAAAAGACGCCCCAGCTCCTGACGCAGTACAAGCAGCGCCGGAGCCTTTATAAAAAGATGAACATCACAGAAAAGGAGTAACTACTATGAGCGAACTGAACTATGCAAGCACCCTTGCCGCACTGGATGACGAATTTGCCTCGGCCAGTGCCAGCACCGGCTCCGGCAGCGTGCCGGTGGGCCGTTACAACGCCATGATCAAGGAGGCCAAGATCGTGGCCCGCACGGGCGGCGGTCTGGCCCTGAGCGTGTCTTTTGTTGTGACCGAGGGCGAGTACAAGGGCCGCTACGCCTTTACCAGCTACGGCCTGCACAAGAACGGCCTGCCTTATTTCAAGGGCTTTTTGCAGACCATCCAGCTGCCCCTCGAACGCCTGAGCGAACTGGAGCAGATCCTGCCGCAGTTCACGGGCCGCCGCTGCGCCATCAATGTGCAGACCGACAGACAGAATCCCCAGTACACCCGCACCTATGTAGACAAATATCTGGGCATGGGCGACATCCACGAGGTTCTGGGCGCATCCGCTCCGGCAGCCGACGCGGACGGCTTTACCCCCGCCGACGATGACGGCGACATGCCCTTTTAACCGGAGGTGCTCATGCTCGAACAGTTCCCGCAACCCTTGAAAGAGGCGCGCCGCTGGGTCTGTTTCGATGCTGCCAAAACTCCCATCAACCCCGCCACCGGCAAGAACGCCATGCCCAACGAGCCCTCCACCTGGGGCACGCTGGCAGCGGCACAGGCCGCGGTCACCCGCTATGGCCTGCGCGGTGTCGGGGTGCTTTTGGGAGATGGGCTGTGCGGCATCGACATTGACCACTGCCGGGATCCGGCCACCGGGGCCCTCTCCGATATGGCGGTGCAGATCATTGCCCGGATGGACAGCTACACCGAGGCCAGCCCCAGCGGCACCGGCGTGCATATCCTGTTCACCGGCACAAAACCCGCCGGCCCCTGCCGCAAGAGCAGCATCGGGCTGGAAATGTACGACGGCGGCCGGTATTTCACCGTGACCGGCAACGTGCTGGAAGCAAAGGCCATTGCCGAGCGCACCGAGGCCTGCGCCGCCGTCCATGCGCAGTATCTGGCCAAGCCCGAACCCGCCGGCACGCCCGCCCCGGCTGTGGTGTGGCAGGCCGTGGACCGCTCCGACGAGGAGATCCTGCACACTGCCTGCAGCGCCAAAGACGGGGAGCGCTTTGCGGCCCTGTATGCCGGCAGCTGGCAGGCCTACTACGCCAGCCACAGCGAGGCGGATCTGAGCTTCTGCAACCTGCTGGCCTTCTGGTTCGCTGCTGACAAGGCCCGCATGGACCGGGTGTTCCGTGCCTCCGGCCTCATGCGCCCCAAGTGGGACCAGCGCCGGGGTGCCAAGACCTACGGCGACGCTACCCTGGACCGTGCCGTGGCCGACTGTCAGGAGGTGTACACCCCGCCCCCGCAGACAGCAGACGGCGGCCCGGCCTTTGCGGATCAGGACGAAGCCCTGCGGGCCCTCAATGCCAAATACACCGGTGTCGGCAGGGAGCAGGCCCCGGCCAGCGCGCCGGCCCCCGGCGTCAAGAGCTACTCCATGGACGACACCGGCAACGCCCGCCGCTTCCGTGACCGGTACGCCGACCGCCTGCGCTACAACCCCACCGACAAGTGCTGGCTGGTGTGGGACGGCACCCGCTGGCAGCGGGACGACCTGGCCACCGTCAAGCGCTTTGCAGACGAGATGCTGGATCAGATGGACAAGGCCTGCTTTGGCATCCGTGATACCGACAACGCCGCCGCCCAGCGCAGACACGTCCAGAAAAGCCGCTCCAGCCGGGGCAAGGAGGCCTTTCTCAAGGAGGCCCAGCACCTGCCCGGCATCCCCATGCTGCCGGAGCAGTTCGACCGGAACCGGGGCCTGCTGAACGTGCAAAACGGCATCCTGGATCTGGCCCGCCGCAAGCTGCTGCCCCATGACCGGGAAAAGTATATCACCCGTCTGGCGCAGGTCATCTATGACCCGGACGCCGCAGCGCCCACATGGCGGGCGTTTCTGGATTCCGTCACCGGCGGGGACAGGGCTCTGGCCGAATACCTGCAGGTGATGACCGGCTACTGCCTGTCCGGCTCCACCCGGGAGCAGTGCATGTTCTTTCTCTACGGCGACGGCTCCAACGGCAAATCCACATTCCTGGAGGCGCTGGCCAAGCTGTTCGGCGATTACGGCATGAACGCCCAGGCCGAGACCATCACCAGCGCCCGCAGCCGCTCCTCCGGTGCCGCCCGCAGCGACGTGGCCCGCCTGAAAGGGGCCCGCCTTGTCACCATCGAGGAGGGAGATCAGGGTGCCATGCTGGACGAAGGTCTGGTCAAGCAGATGACCGGCGGCAACACCATCACGGCCCGTTTCCAGTACGGCAAGGAATTTGAGTTCCGGCCCGAGTTCAAACTGGTCATGGCAACCAACCATCTGCCCCGCATCCATGGCACCGACGTGGGCATCTGGCGGCGCATCCGGCTCATCCCGTTCACTCAGTGCATCCCGCCGGACAAACAGGACATGCTGCTGCCCCAGAAGCTGGAAGCGGAGCTCTCCGGCATCCTCAACTGGGCGCTGGACGGCCTGCAGAAGTGGCTTGCCCTCAGCAAGGGCGGCAAAAAGCACGGTCTGCCCGCCTGTGCTGCTGTGGATAAGGCCGTGGACGCCTACAAGCAGGATCAGGACCGCATTGCCGCCTTTCTGGCCGACTGCACCGAGCCCGCCGAGGGCCAGACCGTGCAGGCCAGCGTGCTGTTCCGCACCTATCTCAACTGGTGCAGCGACAACAACGAGAAGTGGCGCATGGCCAACAAGCAATTCGGCATCGAGGTCAAAAAGCACTACGAGGTGCGCAAGGGCATGTACTACAACGAGTATGTGGGCATGGCCCTGTCTGAGGAGGGCCTGCGCTGCATGGCGCTGAACCGCGGTGCAGAGCTGCCCGCCCGCAGCACCCAGGGCCCGCCGCTGTACGAACAGACCCGCCTGAAGAACTGAGTATGGAGGGAATGGAAGCAAAGGAGCCTTTCCGGGGACTTTCCTATATATTCTATTTTTTTGTTTCCCTACTAGGGAGTTTTCGGAAATAGGTTCCTACCCTCCATACCCTCCATAGAAAGGAGAAAACGAGTTTGACCTACGAAGAGAAAAAGACCTGGCTCTGGCGGTACCGGTCGGCCAAGCGGTTCGAGCGGCTGCGGCTGGACGAGCTGGCCACGCTGGAGGCCGAAGCCATGCACACCACCCAGCGCTATTCCGCCATGCCGGGCGGCGGGGGCGACGGTCAGGCACTGCCCCGCGCGGTGGAGCGCATCGAGGAAGCCCGGCAGGCTGCCGAAGCACAATCCGCCGTGTGCAACGCCATCCGCGCCGAGATCATGGAGGTGTTCCGCCAGCTGAACGACGAGGTGGACTTCATAATCCTGTTCCGGCGATATATCCTGCTGGAGGACTGGCCGGATATCGCGGTCATCGTCCGCATTTCCCGCAGTCAGATGTTCCAGCGCCACAGCGCCGCCATTAAAAGGTTGGAGATCAAAAGTCCGGACTGAACCGGAGCGAACCGGACTTGATAATACTGTCAACCCCTGCTAAAATTTAAAATGCCGAAGCCCGCAGGAAAGGTTCACTCCCTTCATCCCTGCGGGCTTTGTGCTGCCCGGCTGACACAGAGGATCACACCGTACCATCCAACAGCCTGCATGTACCAGCCGGGCATCCTTTGCATATTTCTGGCCGTCCTCCAGGGCGGCTTTTGTTTTACCCTGAAGCCATGAGAGGTGGTGACGTGTCCAACGAAAAGAATCTTATCCCGTTCAACAAGCGAACGGAGAGCGAACAGAGAGAGATTGCCCAGCAGGGCGGCATTGCGTCCGGCAAGGCACGCCGCCGCAAACGCAGCATGAAAGAAGCGGCGGACTACTATCTCAGCCTGCCGGAGACCGACCGCCGCCGGGTGAACGCCCTGCTGCGGGATGAGGTGCCCCCGGAGGACGTGGATAACCAGATGAGCGTGGTCATGGGCATGGCCGAGGCCGCAAAGCGCGGCGATGCCCGCGCCGCCGGGGTGCTGCTGAAGATGCTGGGCGAGGAAGCCCCGCAGGAGGACCCCGGTGCAGACGCACTGGAAAACGCCCGCAAGCTGCTTGGAGGTGTGGACAGTGCCATTGACTAAGTATCAGCAGGCGTTTCTCCGCAGCTGCTCCCACCGCTGGAACATTAAGACCGGCGCGACACGCTCCGGCAAGACCTATCTGGACTGTGCCGTCACCATCCCGCAGCGCATCCTTGCGGCCCGGGACGAGGGGCTTCTGGTCATGCTGGGCAACACCCTGGGCACGCTGGAACGCAACGTGCTGGAGCCCATGCGGGCGCTCTGGGGGCCGGATCTGGTGGGCATCGTGCGCACCTCGGCGTCCGGCAACATTGTGCAGCTGTTCGGCCGCAAGGTGTATGTCCTCGGTGCCGACAACAAAAAGCACATTGCTCGCATTCAGGGCGCGGCCTTCGAGTACGCTTACGGCGACGAGATCACCACCTGGGACGAGGGCGTGTTCCAGATGCTGAAAAGCCGTCTGTCCTGCCCGCACTCCCATTTTGACGGCACCTGCAACCCGGACAACCCGCAGCACTGGTTCAAACGCTTTCTGGACAGCGACGCCGACATCTATTGTCAGGCCTACACCATCGACGACAACCCCACCCTGCCGCCGGAGTTCGTGGCCCAGCTGAAAAAGGAGTACACCGGCACGGTGTACTACAACCGGTTCATTCTGGGGCAGTGGGCTGCGGCGGGCGGCATCATCTACCAGCCCTTCGCCGACAGCCTTGCCGAGGGCGGCGACCGCCGCTTTGTCTGGCCCGCCGGGACGCCCTGCAAACCGTGGCGCGTCCACATCGGGGTGGACTTCGGCGGCAACGGCTCCCGGCACGCCTTCGTGGCCACCGGCATCCTGCCGTACTACGCGGGCGTCGTGGGGCTGGCTTCCGCCCGCATCGACCCGAAACATCAGGATGCCGACTACCTCGCTTCGCAGCTCATCACCTTCTGCACGGCGGTGTTTGCAAGGTACGGCGAGATCCACTACCTGTTCTGCGACAGCGCCGAACAGACCCTCATCAACCACATCCGTGCCCGGCTGCGGGCCAGCAACCTGTTCTGGCTGGCCGACCGGGTGAACAACTCCGCTAAAATTCAGATCATCGACCGCATCCGCCTGACGTCCATCCTCATGGGCGGCGGGCGGTTCTGGTATCTGCCCGAAGCCGCCACCCTGCGGGATGCATTGGCTACCGCCCTGTGGAGCCAGAAGCACCCCGGCATCGACGAGCGTCTGGACGATGGCACCACCGACATTGACACACTGGATGCGTTCGAGTACACCATTGAGCGCGACTACAGGAGACTGACTGCACGATGAACGTCATTGCTTTTATCGAATACCTGAACAAAACGAAGAATCTGCAGCTGGATCCGTCCTACTACAGCCGCATTGAGACGTGGCGGCAGTGGTGGCAGGGCAACGTGCCCGGCGTGCACAACATCCGCATCCGGCGCGAGGACGGTGACCACACCCGCCGCCGGGCTTCGCTGCGGATGCCCAAGCACGTCTGTGAGGACTGGGCAAACCTGCTGCTCAACGATCAGACCACCTTCCAAATCGGTGACGCTGCCACCGCTGCCTATCTGCTGGGCAGCGACGAGCAGCAGACCGGCGGGCTTTTGCGGCAGCTGCATTTCTGGCCCAACGCCAACCAGCTGGTGGAAAAGGCCTACTGGTCCGGCACCGGCGCGTTCGTGCTGAGCGTGGAGGGCGTCCGGGGCAAAAACGGCACGCTGGAAGCGGACCTGGATGCCCGCATCCGGCTGGATTACGACCCGGCGTCCTGCATCCTTCCGCTGCGGGTGGAGCGGGGCGTGGTCACCGAAGCGGCCTTTATCTCCGAGTGCCTGATGGACGGCAAGCCCTGCGCCTACCTGCAGACCCACACGGTCAGCGGCACGCAGCGCACCGTCCGCAACGAATGGTTTGCCATTTCCGAGGGGCCGGACGGCACGCCGGTGTTTACTCCGCACAAGGCCCCGCCGGGCATGGTGGAGAGCCTGACCGTGGACGGTTCCCCGGCGTGGTTTGCCCTGTTCAGCCCGGCGGCGCTCAAGAACATTGACACCGGTCTGGGGCTGGGCATGAGTGTCTTTGCCGAAGCGCTGGACACGGCGCAGGGTGTTGACCTTGCCTTTGACAACTACCGGCAGGACCTGTACCTCGGCGGCAAGAAAATCTTCTATGACCGCAGCCTGTGCAAGGTGGTGATCGGCGATGACGGCAAGCCCCGGTACATCCCGCCCGACGACCTGAGCACCCAGCAGTTCTACTCCCTGCCGGGGCGGGACGGCAGTCTGGATGCCTCCCCGGAGTGGCACGAGTATAACCCCGACCTGCGCACCGAGCAGAACCACCAGGCGGTGCAGGACATGCTGAACCTGATGAGCTTCAAGTGCGGGCTGGGCTGTCACCGCTACAGCTTCGAGAACGGCACCGTGGCCACCGCCACCGAGTACACCGGCAGCCGGCAGGATCTGGTGCAGAACGCCAACAAGAACCAGATCCCCATCGAGAACGCGCTGATCGGCATCCTGCGGGCCATCCTGTGGGCGGCAAAGAACCTGCTGGGCGCGGACGTGGACCCGGACACCAGCATTTCCGTCAACTGGGATGACAGCTATATCATCAGCCAGCAGGAGCGCACCGCGCAGCTGCGGGAGGATGCACTGTCTGGCCTTGTGCCCCGCTGCCGCTACCTTGCCGCCCGCTACGGCCTGAGCGAGGACGAGGCGCACCGGTGGACTGAGGAAGCCAAAGCCGACAGCCAGACGGACGAAGTCCTCACCTTTGGCGGGGGTGCCTGATGCTGCCGCCGTCTGCCCTCGACCGCCTGCCGGACGCCTTTGTGGCGCTGTGGCAGGGCGTCGAGGATGAGATTTTAAAGGACATCGCCCGGCGCATCGCCAAGACCGGCACCATCACCGAGACGGCCAACTGGCAGCTGTGGCGCTACCAGCAGACCGAAGCCCTGCGCAGCGACGTGGTCAAGCTGCTGGCAAAGTACAGCGGCAAGAGCGAGGCCACCATCCGGCAGCTGCTTTTGCAGGCCGCCACCGAAGCCATGGAGCGGGAGGACGCCATCTATTACCACTACGGCATGGAGCCGACGCCCTTTGAAGAGAGCGCCGCGCTGAATAACCTGCTGGACGCCGGCGCACGCCAGACGGCGGGCACATGGCAGAACCTGACCGCCACCACGGCCAACACCGTCACAGGCGAATTTGAGCGCACGCTGGACGCCGCATGGGCGAAGGTGAGCACCGGTGCCTTTGACTACAAGACCGCCGTGAAGCAGGCCGTGGACAGCCTTGCAGACGGCATGAAGTTCGTCACCTACCCGACCGGCCACAGGGACAGCATCGAGGTGGCCGCACGGCGATGTATTCTTACGGGAGTAAATCAAACCTGTGCTAAGTTACAATTAGAGCGTGCGCGGCAGATGGGCGTTCGCTACGTTCAAGTAACAGCGCATGGTGGAGCCAGACCCAGTCATGCAGAATGGCAAGGAAAAATTTATGCCCTGAATGGTTTTCATTTGTAAAGGTCTTGACTTTTGTGTAACCAAAAGTTATAATATTTATGGTGACACAAAAGTGAGGTGATAAAATGTCGCCTAGAACTGGACGACCGACAACTGAGCCCAAAACACACGAAACACGAATCCGCATGTCTGACGCCGATGTGCAGATGCTTGAAATCTGCTGCAAAGAAACAGGAATGACCAAAGCGGACGTGATTCGTCAAGGTATAAAGCTGGTATACGAAGGTCTGAAAAAAGAATAACGCCTTGCCCGGCGACTGGAAATCTTGGGCAAAGCGTTATAAGACACCAGAGGAATTGCCATCTGGTAAATTCATTATACCATTTGGCGACACCTCTTACAAGAGAATAAGAGGTATCTTGTGAACAGAAAAGATTTTATCCGCACAATCACTTACCAACTGAAAGATGCTGACTTGGAGGCCCTGCGCCTGATTTGGATTGCTACACGCGATCTGGCTCGGAAGGGGGCCAGCGCGCTATGATGACACGACAGGACTATATCGACGATATCGTGCGGCTGCTGGAAAAGGCTGACTTCCGTAAACTCCGGCTTGTGTGGGTGTACGCAAGCCACCTGATTAACTGTAAAGGCGGTGCTCGCTAATGGGAAAATATGTTGACTTGACCGGTCAGCGAAACGGAATGTTGATTGTATTGCGCCGAGCTCCCGAAAACATTGGCAAGTGTAGTGCATGGGTCTGCCGATGTGACTGTGGAAAAGTTGTAACTCTGAGGGGAAACGTCATTCGTGCAGGACAAAAGTCATGCGGGTGTATGCAGGGAGCCAAAATTGGAACTTCTCCAGATGAAATTTTCCGAAAAAGCCACAACAACCGGCTTTATAATATCTGGGCTGGAATGAACTACCGGTGTACAAATCCAAAGTTTTCGCACTGGCAGGATTACGGTGGAAAAGGCATCCGTGTATGTGACGAATGGAAAAACAACTTTCAAGCATTTGCCGAGTGGGCTATTGCCCACGGGTATGCATCGAATCTTGAAATCGACCGCATTGACAGCAACGGAAATTATTGTCCAGAAAATTGCCGCTGGATAGACCACAAGGACAATTCCAGAAATAGAGGTGTCAAGCGCTTAAACAAAACCGGTGTAACCGGCGTTACATGGCGCAAAGCACGCTCTGGCGATGGCGGTTCATGGAGAGCCAGTATTATGGTTGACGGAAAAAACATCAGCCTTGGAACTTATGCCAATTTTGATGATGCCGTAGCCGCCCGCAAGGAAGCCGAGCTGAAATACTGGGACAAGTAAAACTAAATAATCGAGAGAGCATCCGAAAGGGTGCTCTTTTTGTTGTAGGGGGTGATGCAGTGAGTTCTGACAATTTTGACTATCCCGATTTTATATCCAGCACAGGATATGGAACAGGTGCAGGTTTATGTGGTTGGAACTGTTAGGAGCCGTCACACCTTTTTCGCGGTGTTCCCGGAGCTGGGCGACCCGCCTGCATGGACGCGCGACCAGTTGGAAGAGCTGAACGCCCGGAACATCGAGTATAACGGCAAGATGTACACCCGGTACGAGATCAACCAGATGCAGCGTGCCAGAGAGCGCAATGTGCGCCGCTGGAAGAAGCGGTATCTGGCCGAGGACGCCGCCGGGCTGGATGCCACCGACGCCGCTGTGCGCCTGAGAGCCGCCCGCCAGAGCCTTGCAGAGTTCGCCAAGGCCACCGGCGGCAGAGTAGACAGCGCCCGCACCAGCGTGCCCAAGTTCGGCAAGAGCGAAGCCAGCAGGGCGAATTGGGCGGCGAAAGTCACACCCAACGATTTCAGTGTTTATCGCGGTGTTGGTGCAAAACCGAAAAACTATGTTGTAGTTGACAAATCAACCGGTGAGGAATATTATTTTGTTGAGGGAACCCGAACACAAAATGCACAAGTCTTTGCCGGAAAAGGCGGTGTTAAGCCGCTTCGTGAAGAAGTTGCGCAGGGTTTGGCTGCTGAGTTTGGCGGCAAGCCTGAGGACTGGCAGCATTGCAAAGCAAAGGGCTGGCTTGATGTTGACGGCGAAGCCGTAAAGGCGGAAGTTCACTGGTTCCAGAATGGCAGCGAAAGAGTAAAATTCAAGGTAAAGAGGTGGTTCTATGACGAAGATTGATACAGTCCGCTATATTGGCGATACGTCTCCGCTGGAATTGACCCACGGCAAAATCTACAAAGTTCTTTCCGTTGAGCGCGGTTGGTATCGCATTGTAGACGACACCGGCGAAGATTATCTCTATCCTGCCGGTAATTTTGAAATCATCAACTAAACCACGATGCACACGCACCGTGGTTTTCTTTTACCCATTTTTCAGGAGGCACACTATGGTTACTACGGTTCTTGTTGTTTTGACGATCCTTGCGCTGCTGGAGATCGTTCTGCTGAACGGCGTCCGGCTGTTCTTCATGATCGCATCTGCTGTTCAGACAGCGCAGGACGATAAAGAAACGCCTCACCCGCACTCCAAAAAGTAACACCGGCTAAAACACCCCTGTTTTAGTCGATATCAAGCACGATGCAGTTTGCACCGTGCTTTTTTCATGCCGTCTTAGCTCATTCTGGAAGAGCGCCGGTCTCCAAAACCGGAAGCGGGAGGTTCGATGCCTCCAGACGGTGCCATGCTCCCGACATTTGTGTCGGGAACAACCATCGCAGAGGGCGGTGCGTACCCCGCCCAAGACCGGATACTGACAGAGAACAGTGTAAAAAACTGTGGTCTCACCCAATGAAAGGAGTTTCCACCATGAAACGCGAAGATGTAAAGAACAAGATCCCCGGCATCACCGAGGAACAGCTGAACTGGCTCATGCAGGAGAACGGTGCAGACATCAACCGGGAGAAGTCCGCCGCCACCGCCCTGCAGACCCAGTTGACCAGTGCGCAGGCACAGCTCAAGACCGCACAGGACGGCTTGAAGGCCTTTGAGGGTGTGGACGTTGCCGGTCTGCAGGCGCAGGTGACCAAGCTGCAGGCGGATATGCAGGCGCAGGCCGATGGCTTTGCCTTTGACAACGCCCTGAACACCGCCATCCTCGGCAAAAAGGGGCGCAGCGTTGACGCTGTGCGTGCCCTGCTGGATCTGGATGCCCTGAAAGGCTCCAAAGACCGCACCACCGACATCAACAAGGCGCTGGAGAATGCGGTCAAGGCGAACCCGTGGGCGTTCGGCGAGGACGAAGGCCAGACCCAGACCGGCGCGGGCCGGTACTCCACCGGTGCAGCCCACGGCGACCCCATGCACGGGGACGGCGAGACCGACCCGGTGGAAGCCGCCTTCAAAGCTATGAACCCCAACATCAAACTGTAACGAAAGGATGATTTTTCCATGCCTCATATCGCAAGAGAGCGCTATTCCGAACTGGTAGATGCCAAGCTGCGCGCGACCATCGTCAAGCGCGTGGGCGTCATCTGCAACAACCGCTACGAGGGCACGCCAAAGGCGGGCGCTGTCAAGGTGCCCGTCCGCGACACCGAAGTGACCGTGGCCGACTACAACAAGAAGACCGGCTCCACCATGACCCACGGCGATACCAGCTATCTGACTGTGACCATCGACAAGGACAAGGCCGTGAACGAGCTAATCGACGGCTTTGATGCCGAAAGCGTGCCCGGCAATCTGGTGGCCGACCGTCTGGACAGCGCCGGTTACTCGCTGGCCCTGCAGATGGAGAAGGACGCTTCCGCTGAGCTGACTACCGGCGGCACCGAGCTGGACGACAAGACCGCCCTGACCAAGTCCACCATCTACGAGAAGATCGTGGATGCCCGCACCAAGCTGTCCACCGCCCACGTGCCCACGGAGGAGCGCTGGCTGCTGGTCTCCCCGGACACTTACGCCCTGCTGCTGAAGAGTCCCGAGTTCATCAAAGCGTCCGATCTGGGCGACGCCGTGGTGCAGACCGGTGCCGTTGGCCGCGTGGCGGGCTTCAACGTGTTCGAGGACACCACCCTCGGTGAGAACGTGGAATTTGTGGCCGGTCATCCCAACTGGTTCACCCGCATCGAGGAGTGGACCGAGCCGGTGGCCGTCAATGATCTGAAGGGCAGCGGCACCTTTATCGGTGCCTGCGCCGTGCAGGGCCGCAAGGTGTACGCCCACAAAGTCACAAAGGCCGAGACGATCCTCGTAAAGAAGAACGCATAAGGAGCCTTTATGATGTACTGTACCTACGACGAATACCTCGCGGCGGGCGGAACGGTGCCGGAAGCGGCCTTCGGGGTGCTGTGCAGCCGGGCTTCCCGTCTGATCGACTCGGCCACCTTTGGCCGGGCGGAGACCCACGCCGCCGGGCGCGAGGACTGCCGCCAGATGCTGGCAGATGCCTGCGCTCAGATCGTGGATCTGTTTGCCACGCAGGCCGCCGTGGGTGCGGCTCCGGGCGCGGCAAGCGTCTCCAACGACGGTTACAGCGTGAGCTTTTCGGCAAATAGCAGCCTGTCCGCAGCGGTGCGCACCGAGGCATGGCAGGTGCTGGAAAACGCCCTCGGCGCAGACCCCCACGGCCTGCTGTACAGGGGGTGCTTCTGATGCAGGGCACTGTGACCGTGGTCAACCTCATCCACGACACCAAAACCGAGACCGACGCGCCGGTGTGCTGGCCCTTCCCGGCCTGCAGCTGGCGGGAATGCCGCTCCACGTCCGGCTCCGGCACGGCCAAGGACCCGGAGCGCACCACCCATGTGCGCATCCCGGCGGGGCTGTGCACGCAGGGCTATCTGCCCTATGCCCAGTGGGCGGCGCTGCCTGCCGCCGAAAAGCGCAGGCACTGGACACTGAAACGCGGCTGGAAGCTGGTGCAGGGCGCTGTGCGCACCCTGACCGCCGAAGAGTACGCCCACCTCGAAAAAAAACACCTGTGCTGCACCGTATCGGCCATCTCGGACAACCGGGAACCGCTGCTGCCGCACTGGCATGTGGAAGGGAGCTGAGACCATGAGCAAAATGATCCCGTTCGGGCCCGTTGCCCCGTCGGCAAAACCGAAGTTTGACCCGCCGGATGGGTTCCGGTATCAGACAGACGGCATCCAGATGCAGCTGTCGTGGCGGCCGGACTTCGGCGCGGAGAAAACCGCCGCCCTGCAAAAAGCCCAGTATGCCCTTGCACAGGAGGCAGCCAAGCTGATCGACAGCTATGTGTCCTTTGACACCGGCACCCTGAAGAACAGCGTGAACCTCGCCAGTAAGTACGACGAGGGCCTGCTGGTGTATGACACGCCCTATGCACGCAAGCAGTATTACCTGCATGAGCAAGGCACTTGCCTGCACGGAGAGACCGGTCTGCGCGGCTCCTACTGGGGTCAACGTGCCCTGGCGGACGTCTGGGAGCATCTCGCCCTTTACGGTGCGCAGGCCGTTACGACCTTCTGGGGAGGGATGGGACACTTATGAGCGAGAAACCCACCATTGCCGCTCTGCGGGCGTGGCTCAAAACCTGCCCGCTCATCGCGGAGGAGCAGGACGCCACCGGGGCGGCGTTCCGAATTGCGGGTCTGGACGAGGATGCCACCGCCTTTTCCATCGAGGACAGCCCCGGCGACCCGGTGATCACCGAGTATTTTTCCGGCCGGGACATAGCGAAGAACTACCTATTTTTGTCCCGGCGGGAGTACGGCGAAGTGGACGTGCTGACCATCCAGAACAGCGGCTTTTTTGAGCAGCTCACCGACTGGGTGCTGGCCCAGAACGACTGCCGCCATCTCCCCGCGCTGGCAGCGCCCCGCCAGCCTATCGGCATCGCCGTCACCTCCACCGGCTACATCGTCACCAGCAGCGCGGGCAGCTGCCGGATGCAGATGCAGATGCGCCTGACCTACTATCAGCCCAAATGAAAGGAGTTTTGCTATGACCGTAGCAGAAGCCATTACCAAGTCCGGCATCACGCCCAGCGCGTCCTATACCGGCATCGAGACGGCGGACGATTTCGTGTTTGCCATCCAGACCGAGAGCGCCAAGCAGACCAAGGAATCCGCCTGGATCGTCTGCGCCGACCACGTCAAGGAGCACAGCGGTGCGCTGAACACCTCCACCAACTCCGACACCTTTATCCGCACCGGCTCCGTGGACACCAAGAGCGCCGTGCAGCGCACCCTGTCGGTCAACGGCAACCGCTGCGTCGGCGATGCGTTCCAGGACTTTTTACTCTCCCGCAAGATCGTGTTCGGCACCGGCAGTGATGTCATCGTGCCGTACATCTACTTCAGCCTGCGCACCGGCAAGGGCGAAAAGGGCAGCTGTACGCTGGTCGTCACCAGCGACGTGGGCGGCTCCGCCGGTTCCCCGGCCACCTTTGCCTGCGACGTTAAGGGTATTGGCATCCCTGCGGAGTTCGACTACACCGCCGCCGGCTGATCTTCCCTGCATCTTTCCCCGCTCCACCCGGAACGGGGATTTTTCATGCCGTGAAACAGCTTTCTCCGGGGCAGCACCGGGGCACGGCCCAACGAAAGGAGCCATACAATGGTTATTTGTGGACAGGAATTCAACTTTTCCGTGCTGAACGCCAACGACATGGACCGCTTCGAGGATGCCAACGAGCGGATGCAGCAGGCGGGCCGGGCCGAAGAGGAGCGCTTCAACCGTGGCGGCGTGCGTCTGGGCGACCATATGCGTGCACAGGCGCGTCTCGTGATGGCCTGCATTGACGAGATCCTTGGCGCGGGCGCATCTGCCCGGCTGGGTCTGGATGAAAACTACGCAGCGCCCATCTATGACGTGCTGGACGCCATCAACGAGGCCTGCATGGCCGAAAAGCAGCGCTATACCAGACGCATCCCCAAGCCCCAGCCCATGAACCGGGAGCAGCGCCGGGCAGCGGCAAAAGCACAGCAGCGCACCCAGACGGCGGGGCGCATCGTCAGCCAGCAGCCTGTGAGCTTCCCAGCACAGCCGCCCGCCGCCCGGATGGTGGAGCGGGTGGACAAAGCCGCCCGCCGCAAGGCCCTGCTGGCAGAGCTGGCTGCGCTGGATGACTGACCTGCTGACGGACGCCCTGCTCACCGTATGGCACGGCAGGCGCATTGACCCGGACTTCCGGCACATGGTGCGGCTGTCCGCTGCCTACAGCCACGGAGAGGTCGAGGCTGACCCGGTGGCCTTTGCCCTGCAGCTGTGTGGGCAGTTCTACACCGAGCGTTTTTCAGTTCCCGACCTTGAGCGCCTGTGGCAGGGTGTCATTGAGTTCTACCGCATGGGCGAGCAGGCCGCCGCAGGCGTTTCTGACACCGATGCCAGTCCGGACACCGGCCCGGCGTTCGACTACCGGTGTGACGCGCCCTACATCGTGGCGGCGTTCCAGCAGGCCTACGGCATCGACCTGACCACCGCAAAACTGCACTGGTTCCGGTTCCGGGCGCTGTTTGCCGCCCTGCCGGAAGATACCCTCATGGCCAAGATCATAAACTGGCGCACGCTGGACCTTGCCGACTACGAGGGCAGCATGCGGGAGCATTACGCCGCGCTGAAGGAACGCTTTGCCCTGCCGCCGGAGCTGAGAGGGGGTGCCGCCGTTGCCCAGACCGTTGCCGAACACGACGCGGCATTCCTGGCCCGCTTCCGGCGCTGAGCGGGTGCCGGTGCCCTGCCCCTACTGCGGCAGGTCCCTGCCCGTGTGGGCGGTGCGCGCGGCCACGGCATCCGGCGTGTGGGTCAAATGCAAAAATCCCTCCTGCAAACGGGAAGTAGAGATCAAACTGTAAAGCCTGTGCCTTGTGCCCGCGCTCTGAATGAGAGGTGGACACAAGTGGCAGATTTCAGCATTACCGGCGAAGTAAGGCTCAACAGCGACCCGGCGGAAAAGAGCACCAGCAAGTGGACCGTTGCCGCCGGAAACATGATCGCGGACTTTGCAAAAAAGGCCGCATCGGAACTGGGCAAGGTGGTCCAGAGCGGCGTGGACTACAACGCCGGCATGGAAAGCTACCTGACCAACTTTAAGGTCATGCTGGGCAACGAGGAACTGGCCGCCGCAAAGCTTTCCGAGCTGCGCAAGATGGCGGCATCCACGCCCTTTGCCCTGTCCGACCTGACCGAGGGCACCCAGACACTTTTACAGTTCGGTATTGCCGCCGATGACACCACCGACGTGCTGAAACAGCTGGGCGACATCTCTCTTGGCAACGCGGACAAGCTGCAGACGCTGGTGCGTGCCTACGGCAAAATGTCCAGTGCCAAGAAGGTCACGCTGGAAAACGTCAACATGATGATTGACGCGGGCTTTAACCCGCTGAACCAGATCTGTGACGCCACCGGCGAGAACATGTCCGACCTGTACAAGCGCATCTCGGACGGCAAGGTCAGTTTCAGCGAGCTGCAGGCCGCTGTGGAAGCCGCTACCAGCGAGGGCGGGCAGTTTTACAACGGCATGCTGGAAGCCAGCCAGACCTTCAGCGGCCGGATGTCCACTCTGAAGGATAATGTCAGCGCCCTGACCGGCGAGCTGACCAGCGGCCTGTTTGCGGCGCTGGGCGACCTTGTGGTGAAGCTCAACGAGGTGGTGACCTCCTTCCTCGACAGCGACGAGAAGATGGCCCAGCTCAAGGACACCATCGGCATTGCCGCGTCGGTGGTCGCGGCGGCGGGCGCGGCGTTCCTTGCTTACAAGGGGTATGTGGCGCTTGCTACGGCGGCCCAGGTGGCCCACACCGTCGCCACCACAGCCATGACCGCCGCCAATGCGGCAGCGGAAGCCGGAGCCACAGGGCTGGCACTGGCACAGGCGGCCCTGAATGCGGTGATCTCGGCCAATCCGGTGGGCCTTTTCGTGGCAGCTCTGGCAGCCCTGGCAACGGGCCTTGTGACGGCTTATAAGACCAGTGAGACCTTCCGCAACACAGTAAACTCCGCATTCAACACGGTCAAAAACATTGCCCAGAGCGCCATCGGAACGGTGGTGGACTGGCTCAATGAGCTGGTCGCCAAGATCAAGGGCGCAGCCGCCGCGCTGGCCAACCTGAAGAATGGCGTCAGTGCCGCAAAAGAAGCATATGACGCTGCCTACAACGGCGCAATGGATGACTACAACCGCTCCAAGCTGGACAAGGCTGCACAGGAGCGCGGGCAGCGCCACGCCGAACGCATCCGACAGGCGCAGGAAGAAGTCGCAGCGGCCAAGGCAGCAGCGGCCACTGTCTCCGGATCCGCCGGTTCTGCCGCCGCTGCCGTGAGCAGTTCCGGTAAAAAGGCAGCCTCCAGCGCAAAGCAGACCACCGCCGAAGTGGTCAAGTCCATCTCGGACAGCACGACCACCGTTGAAAACGGAGTGACCCGCACCGTGGAGACGGTCAACGAGACCCTGTCCAACGGCAAAAAGCAGCAAAAGCGGGTCATCACCGAGACATCTCGCCAGATGGTGGACGGCGTGCTCAAGGACGTCAAGACCATCACCGAGGTGGCAGCGGACGGCACCAAGACCGTCAAGCAGACCATGGAGACGGTGCGTGAGGTGGCCAAGACCGTCACCGCCGCCACATCCGGCATCGTGGACGGCATCCAGACCAGCACCAAGACGGTGACCGAGATCCTGACCGACGGCACCGAGACCCAGAAGCGGGTCATCACCCAGACTTACGATGACGTAGTGGACGGTGCCCTCGTGACCGTGGAGCGGGTCAAGACCATTGCCGCCGACGGCACCGAAACGGTGGCCGAGACCATCAAAGAGGCGTCCATCAAGAGCTTCGATGACCTGTGGAAGGAGCTGCAGACCCACGCCGACACCGGCCTGCTGGGCACCTTCGACAGCCTCTACACCGCCGTCAAGAACAAGGACTGGAAGTCCATCGGCCTGTGGGCGGCAAATGCCATTTACGGCGGCCTGACCGCCGACCAGAAGAAGCAGGTCAACTCCTTTGCCCTCGGTCTGGTGGACAAGCTCAACGAGGCGCTTGGCAATGCCCAGACAGACCTCGTACAGAAGGGCATCGACGTCGGTGCCCAAATCTGCAAGGGCATCACAAGCGGGTTCCCGGCTGCGCTGGACAGTGCCAAGGGGCTTTGCACCTCGCTCAAGGGCGTTTTTTCCGCCCTGAAGGGACCACTGAGCACCCTCGCAGCCAGCATCAGCACCGGGTTATCGACCGGGCTACTGAGCCAGTTCCCCACCATTCTGGCAGCCATTGGCGGGTTGATCACCTCCATCGGCGGCGCATTTACCACCATGTTGGAAGCCATTGGCGCTACACTGACAGCCTGCGGCATCCCTACCGGCCCTGTCATGCTGGCGGCGGGCGTTGCGCTGGTAGCAACCATTGCCGCCATCGTTGCAGCCATTGCAGGCAGCAGCCACGGTGGCAGCAAACCCGGCGGCAGCTCCGGCGGCAGTTCCTCCGGCGGCAGTCTGGGCAGTGTGGACATCACCACCGGCACCGGCAGCCTGGAGAACGCCATCACCGCAAACACCAAGGCGCTGGAAAAAACCAACGCCGCCCTTGCCGACATGATTCGGCAGGCGGGCACACTGGTCCTCTCGGACAACATGCGGCTGGGCAGCACCGTGGCCGCGTCCGGCACGGCCCGTGTGGCCGCAGCCGCCAGCAACTACCACCGCGAGGGCGACACCAACATCACCCAGAACATCTACAGCAAGGCCCAGACGGCGGCAGACCTCCAGCGCGAGGCCCGCTGGGAAGCCGACCGCGCCAAGGCCCAGCGCCGATGAAAGGAGGACACCAATGCTCTTTAAAGATCACTTAAAGCTGGTCACAGACGCCGGTGCCGTCCTGCATCTGGGCTGGGATTACGACGCGCCCTACAACCTCGACCCGCTCAACGGCGTGGACGTGGACATCCAGACCGCGCAGGGCATCAACCAGACCGGCACCACGGTCGAGCGGCAGAGCGTAGCGGGCGTGTCCCGCACCCTGAGCGTCGTGTTCTGGGGCAGCCGCGCCCTCGACGCTGCTCGCAATTTCGCCCGCAAGCTGCCCTATTACACCACTGGCACGATGTACTTCGGGGACGCCTACTTCACCCGCTTCGTGGTGCAGAAAACGCCCTACTTTTCCGGCTACACCGAGCCGCGCTGTGAGCTGATGCTATACAGCCCCAAGCCCTACTGGTACGGCCTGACCGCCACGGCCCGCGTGCTGGGCGGCTACCAGCCTGCGTTTACCTTCCCGGTCTGCTACGACAGTCACACCTACGGCATCCGGAGTGACGGCGAGGCGGCGGTGCTGCGCAACCCCGGCAGCCTGCCGGTGCCCTTTACCGCCACGCTGACCTGCTCCATGCAGGTGGTGCACCCGCGCGTGGTGGACCTGCGCACCGGGGACAGCATCGGCTTCGACCTGACGCTGAAGGGCGGCGACCGGCTGGAGATCTACCGCAGCACCACCGACCGTCTGGCCTGCACCCTGACGCGGGAGGGCAAGACCACAAATTGCTTTGCCGCGCTGGACGAGGACAGTACCCTGACCGAGCTGCAGCCCGGCGACAACATTTTGTCCATGCAGGCCGACAGCGGCGCGGCCTACTTGCAGGCATCCGTGAGCTTTTACCCGATGGAGGCGGGCATCCTGCCCGAACCGCTATGAGACTGGACGTTTTAGAGGCCGACACCCTTGTCCGTGTGGGCTGTGTGGACGTGTGGGTGTCCCTCTACTGGGACAGCCCCTATTACTCCGAGGGCGGCTTTACTCTTGAGGTAAGGCCGACCACCGAGAACCTACAGCTGCTGACCGAGGGCCGGTGGCTGGTGCGCAGCGACGAGACACCCCGCATCCCGATGCGCATCTGCTCCCGCGCCAACCAGAACGAGGACGCGAACCTCGTGGTGAGCGGCTACCCGGCCACCTGGCTGCTGACCAAGCGGGCCAGCGCCACGGTCATCAAGGGGCAAAACGCCGAACAGGCCATGCGCAGCCTTGTGGCAGCGGCAAAGCCGTGGCCGCGCTTGGAGCTGGGCACCGAGTACGGCTTCGACACCGTGTTCGACAAGCAGATCTCCGGCGGCTCGCTGTTTGCGTACTGCCAGACCATCGGGCAGGCGTGTGACCTGGGGTTTCGGATCATTCTGGACGGTGCCGGCGCAGACAAGCGGCTGCTCTTTGAGTGTTTCCGCCCCGCCTTTGACCCCAACAACCGCTTCGCACCCCAGTGGGGCAACCTGCTCAATACCGGCTGGGCATTTGCTGACACCGGCTACGCCAACGTGGCGCTGGTGCAGGGGGCAGGTGAGGGCGAAGCCCGCGCCACCGTCTGGGTAGGAGATACCAAGGCGACCGGCAGCGCCCGGCGGGAGATGTACATTGACGCCCGGGACATCCAGCCCGACACCGAAAAGAACGAGACCACCGCCAGCCAGAGCTATCTGGAAAAGCTGACTGACCGGGGCGGCACAAAGCTGCTGGCGCAGCTGCGCACCGGCAGCGTCGAGTTTGACGTGGACGATGACAGCCTGTGCGTGGGTGATGTGCTGCGCGTCAGCCTGCCCCAGCTGGGCTACACCGCCATGGTGCGGGTGGCCGATATCATCACCGAGAGCCAGTCCAGCGGCACCACCCGGACCATCCGGCTGGGCACGCCCAGCTGGCACAAGACGTAAAGGAGGGCTTATGGCCGATATCATCACCTACCCGGAAAACGGCATCACCTACGACGCCGACGACGCTTCCGGGTACCTCAGCACCCGCCTGAGCGGCGTATACAGCGCAGACGAGGACTTTGCCGTGACTGCAAACGGCGACCTGACCGTGACCGTCAGCGCCGGGCAGGCATGGGTGCGTCCAGCCCGCTTCCGGGGTCGCAGCATCATCCTGGAGCAGCCGGAGACGGTCACCCTGACCGCCGCCGACACTGTGCGCAGCCGCATCGACCGGCTGGTGCTGCGGTACAACGCCACTGCCAAAAAGACCAGCCTGACCGTGCTGAACGGCACTCCGGACAGTGCCAGCCCCACGGCACCGGAGATCACCCGCACCGCGCTGGTGTATGACCTGTGTCTGGCCGACATCCGCCGCCCAGCCGCCAGCACCGCCATCACCGCCGCCGACATCACCGACACGCGGGCGGACGAAGCCGTCTGCGGCCTGATGCGGGACGGTGTGACCGGCATCCCCACCCAGCAGCTGGCGGAGCAATGGCGGGCCGCGCAGGCTGCGCAGGAAAACGCCCTGCACACCGCCGCTGACACCCTGCTCAAAACCACAAAGCAGCAGGCGGATGCACTGCTCAGAACCACAAAGCAGCAGGCGGATGCGCTGCTGGGCAGCTACACCAGCGGCTATCTGCGCACCGATCCGCTCACCCTTGCCCCGCCGGACTGGACCGAAAGCACGGGCAGCTATCCCTATCAGTGCACCGCGCCGCTGGCTTTGTGCACCGCACAACACGTTCCGCTGGCGGTCTTTGCGCCGGACAGCCTGCCGGGTGCGATCCGTGCCGGGGTGGCGCCTCTGTGCGAGGCGCTGGACGGCAATGTGCGCTTTTATGCCCAGACAAAGCCGGATGCCACCCTGACCGTACAGATCACCCTGTTCGGTCCAAAGAAGGAGGCCTGACCAATGATCATCAAAGTGCTTGCCCTGCGAGAGGACGGCGCCGCGGTGCTGCCCGGCTACGCTTCGGCGCTGCAGTTGGGCTATGCAGGCAACTGCGGGCTGTACGCCGTCAAGGCCACCTTGCAGGGCGCGTGGCAGGGGCTTACCGTGCGGGTGGTGTGGCACATCCCCGGCGGCATTACCGCACCCACCACCCTGCTCAGCGGCGCACAGTGCACCGTGCCCGCCGAGGTGACCGCCACCGCAGGGCGGGGCGTTGCCACCTTTGAGGGCACCGACGGCCACGGCGTCACCGTGGTCAGCGCAGATGTGCCCTACCTTGTGGGCGCAAACAGCGGCACCGCAGACGGTGTCGCGCCCGAACCCGGTACGACCGCATGGAATGAGTTCGTCCGGCAGGCCTATCATCTGGCCACCGATGCTGAAGTCGATGCCATGCTGGATGAAATTTTTAACGAAACATAAGCAAGAAAGGACTAAACTATGGCGAACTACGAACCGAACCACATCCCCTCCCTGAAGCATCTGCAGGACCTGGCCAAGCGCCAGAAGGGCAAGACCGATGCCCTTTCCACCCGCATCGGTGTGCTGGAAAAGACCGGCGCACAGGCCAACAAGATCGAGAGCATCAAGGTGAACGGCACCGCGCAGACCATTGCAGCGGATAAGAGCGTGGATATCGCCGTGCCCACCAAGACCAGCCAGCTGACCAACGACAGCGCTTACCAGACCGGTGAACAGGTAGTGTCGGCCATCAACACCGCCATTGCCAAGTCCGGCCACGCCAGCTTTGAAAAGGCTGCCAACGTGCCCGCTGCGGATGCTGCCAAGGAGAACGTGCTGTATCTGGTGATGAACGCTGCCACCAAGCACTACGATATCTACGCCAAGATCAAGGGCGACAACGGCAGCTACACCATGGAGCTGCTGGATGACACCACCGTGGACCTGTCCGGCAAGGTGGATAATGTGGCAGGCAAGGGTCTTTCCACCAACGATTACACCGATGCCGAAAAGAATAAGCTGGCAGGCATTGCCGAGGGCGCAAACAACTATGTCCACCCCAGCTATACCGCTAAGACCAGCGGTCTGTACAAGATGACCGTGGACGCCACCGGCCATGTCAGCGCCGTGGCAGCCGTGACCAAGGACGACATTACCGCGCTGGGCATCCCTGCGCAGGACACCAAGTACGGCAACGCCACCGCATCCTCTGCCGGTCTGATGAGCGCTGCGGACAAGGCCAAGCTGGACGGCATGGTGCCGGCCACCGACACCGAGGTGACCGCCATGCTGGACGAGGTATTTGCATAACAGAGGAGGTCTGACCCATGGCGAGCTATACCGGCAGCCACGTCCCCAAGCTGTCCCACCTGCGGCAGCTGGCGGTTCAGGCGCAGAGCGCCATCGGTGAGGTCGCGCAGGCCGCAGCGGACGCTGTGACCGCCGTAGCCGCCGCCAAGGCCGACAAGGTGGAAGTGGTCAGCCTGTCCATCCCGGCCAGCGGCTGGAGCACGGACAGCACCGCCGCCTGCCCCTGTTACAAGGACGTGGCTGTCTCCGGCCTGACCGCCGCAGACGTGGTGGCGGTGGTGGTGGCTCCGGCCTCCATCGCTGTCGCCGCTGCGGCAGGCCTTGCCACCACCGAGAGCCGCGCCGGGGTGCTGCGTCTGCGGGCGCAGCGTGCCCCCACGGCGGCCATCTCGGCCAGCTACTACATTATCCGATAGGAGGAGTATTTATGGCCTTTGGCCCTGTATCCGTGGGCAGTGCGCCCTACACCCTGCCTGCCGCCACCGCCAGCACGCTGGGCGGCATCAAGGCGGGCAAAAATATCACCATCGACACCGACGGCACCGCGTCCGTGCCCGACCCCTACCCCGTGGGCAGCATCTTCCAGAGCACCGACGCCGCCAGCCCCGCCGCCCTGTTTGGCGGCACATGGGAGCAGATCGCGTCCGACCGCGTGCTGATGGGTGCGTCCGGTGCCCACGCAGCCGCCACCACCGCCGAAGCGGGTCTGCCCGACATCACCGGCACCTTTACAGCGACACAGCACAGTTCCTACGAGAAGGACCCAACCGGCGCGTTTTCGAAGACAGCCAATAGGGGATCTTACGGCCCGAATAAGGACTTCTATATGCGGACGTTTGACATATCGTTTGCCGCCAGCAAAGCCAACGCCATTTACGGCAAATCGGATACCGTCCAGCCGCCTGCCTACTATGTGTACATCTGGCGGCGGGTGGCGTAAGAAAGGAGGGTTTGAGCCATGAAGATCCTTGACGAGACCGGGGCGGTCATCACCAGCCCCGACTTGACGGCAGGCTATCTTGCCGCCGACACCGAAGCTGTGGAGCACCCGGCGCAGGCCGCCGTGGAGGAGCTGAGCCACTACGAGACAGTGGCAGAGTATCCCAACGGCGGCAAAGACGTGCGCAAGATCATCGACCGCGCCGCCGTCCCGGCAGCGCCCGCGCGGACCGAGCAGCGGCCCATCCAGCGGTACATCCGCTACACCGCGGAAGAGCTGGCGGCGCAGGACGCGGTGCGCAAAAAGCAGAAAGCACAGGAAAAGCTGCCGGAGCTTGTGGACAGCCTTGCCAAGCAGGTGGCCGCCCTGCAGACCGCGCAGTCCGACACCGACGCCCTGTGCGTGGAGCAGGAGTACCGCCTGACTTTGCTGGAGCTGGGCATTACCGACACCGCCAACAACGCAACTGCATAAGGAGGACAAGCCTATGTTATGTCGTACACTGAAACGCATGATCGAGCGCGGCAAGACCGCCGGTCTTGCGGAAAAGCTGGATATCTTCTTCGCCACCGGCCGCATCACCGAGGAGAAGTACACCGAGCTGACCGCCCAGCTGGCCGAAAAGGAGGCCGCCCATGGGGAGTAACGCATTCAGCCTTGCCCGGGACGGCAGCACCGCCCTTGCGCCGCACTTCCATGTATGGGAGTTCCGCTGCAAGGACGGCAGCGACCCGGTCTTTAT
>ERZ1035070.62-NODE-62-length-34939-cov-9.577199_pt1 | contig 34939 bp, 60 predicted proteins | sample MGYA00520603_ERZ1035070 | MGnify/ENA primary metagenome ERZ1035070 (study PRJEB33766, sample SAMN09781695) | gut metagenome | biome: gut microbiome | host: Homo sapiens | place: Madagascar | study: EMG produced TPA metagenomics assembly of the PRJNA485056 data set... | reverse complement strand
GAATTTTATTTTGCCGTGCTATCACAACTGCTTACACGAATTTAAAACGGATTCTCCCTCTTGTATTTCAGTTCGTAATCATGCCAAAGTTTGTGGTATTTTTCATTAAGTGTTTTGTGCGATTTCGGCTCTCCCCATAGACCTGTAACCGCCTTTATATCTGTTGCAGTAAGAAGGCTAAGCTTTTCATATCCCATCTCATTGTAAGTGTATTCCAGTGATGAGATTACGGCTTCGGGAATCGTCTCAAGTATGTTGTAGCCCGGATATTCACAGAAGTCTGAGTAATCAATTGATAATGAATTTTTTACTGCCAGGTCATAAAGTTGTTTTATATAACGCTCGGAATTTCCACTGTCAGTTCGTCTTAGACCTCTCAGTGCAACAGCTGCTTCACGGTATGCGGCTGGAAGCGGAATCTCTAACAATGCGTTTTTCAATCTTTCTTCATAATCCTGCTTTGTCTTTTTTGACGTGGCTTTTGATTTGTTTGTTGTTTCTCTTGGCTGATTTGCAGTTTCTTGCAGCCATGAAAGAGGCTTTAGTTCTTCCTGTGGGCATACCTCTTCATTGATGCTCTTGTTTTTCCTTGATTTTTTTATTATGGCGAATACAACGATAATTGCAGACACAACAAGAACAAAACTCATTCCGATTCCTCCCTTGCTATTGATTCAGCTATGAATATAAGCCTGTGCCTGTCCCTTTTGCTTGGCCACATCTCGATGTAGCCCGATACCGTTGCGTTGCAGTACATCCCGATTCCATGCCGTTTCATTTCTTCGTAAAAATCCTTTCCGCCGACGCATGACACCTCGACAATATGGGACGACATGGCGTTTGCCCTCTTGGATAATCCTGTCAGCTTGAGGCTTACCGAGAATTCGCCCTCAAGCTCCTTGAGATAAAAAATCTCGCCGGAAAAAGTCCAGCCGTTGTTTCTGTCAATATCCATCTTAGTTTTCCTCGATTCCTTTTATGACTGATTTTTTCAGTTCGGCATAACTGCTGTCTATTGAATTTATGATTGTTTTTTTTAAGTTTTCATATTTTTTTTTGTATGTGGTTTCAATCAGTTCTGAACGTTCTTCTGAAAGTACTTTGAAATCTTTTCCAGTTGCAAGAAACTCTACAGAAACGCCAAAGTAAAATGCAATTTTTTGAGCGTCAAAGACATCTGGCGCAATATCTCTAACTATTCTATTCTTGTAGCTGCCTATATTGAATTCTAAATCTGTACAAAGTTTTTCTTGTGTAACCTTTGCGGTTTTACATAGTTGCTTTACTCGTTCCCAAAAATCTCTCGAATTAAAATTAGCCATTTTAAACCTCTAATAATATAAATATAGTATAGTATAAAAAAAAGTCAATAAAAACACCTAAAATAAATTTAATAAAAGTTGCAAAACAACTTGACAAAAAGAAGTTAAAAATATATAATATAGATATAAATTAAAAGTTGTTATAAAACAATAAAATCATGGAGATTGAAGTATGGAAGTTACTGAATATGAAAAAATGAAGAACAGAGTGAGACAGCTGGTTTTTGAGTTCAACAGCGAAGTCGAAAACCTCAGGCTTGAGAAGCGATCTTATGGCTGGTCTGTGGAATACATTGACTGGTTCGGAGATAGGCAGATTATTGACATCATGGAATTTGACGGTAAAAGAAAATCCCATGTTGTCAGATGGACAACAAATGGCAACCTCAAGTTGAGATTGCCTAAATACGACAGGCACTTTATAGGTTGATTTCAGACTAGATATAAAAACGCAAAAGCATGGAGGATATTATGGATTACGTGGTAACGGACGCATTCGGAGAGACAGTCGGAGCTTTCGGCTCTTTCGAGCAGGTAAAAGGGTTTTTCATGGAAAAGGTTGACTGGCTTGTTTCGACAGCCCTCGCGAAGCTGGAATCGACAGGACATCTTGCCCCTTGCAATGTCAGAAGCGAGAGCGAGGCGATGGACATGGTAAGGCGTTTTCTCACCGTCAGAAGAAACGGCAGGAAAGTAAGCACTGCTAGAATTTTCGCATGAAATATATGAAATTTTATTTAAATGCAGAACGAAATAGACTTGATGGTTTTGTTGAAGAAGTCGGAATTGTCGGCTATGACAATGAGCCTACAGACTGCCTTGACAATGCCATGTTTTTCGATTCTAAGGCGGAATCAGAGGCGTGGACAAAATCCAGCGAAGCGAAACAGTGGGTTTACTGCCACTTTAAAATATGCGAGGATGTTTGAGTAAAGACAGAAACGCTTCTGAAAAACCAGAAGCGTTTTTTTTATGTACTTTCAGATTATTTTTTTGTATACCAAGAGCCGTTTTACACGGCAACACACTTCTTAGTATGTATAAAATTTTATACACTTTTTTGTATTTTTCTGTGGTATACCAAGGTTGGTATACCCAGTAAAGATTAGTATAGATAAGATTAGTTAAGTATATTATATATAGCGTCAAAAACGAGTTTTGACGCAAGAGTTTTCCACAGGCTAGTTTTCATTCTCCTTGTGGAAAACTTTAAGACGCTTTTTCTGTTTTTCCTGCTCCTGTCTGTGAAGAGTTTCAAGAAGCGAAAGGACGGCGTTTCTGTTTACTCCGCTTAGTGATTTCAGCTTCCTGAGCAGCTCATGCTCCTCTTCTGTCGTTTCCTCGGAATGGACATATCCGCATTGCATGAGCCTTGCGTTGTTTGCCGGCTTGAAGCTCTCAGCCGCTCTTGTCTGCGCGAACGCGGCTGACGCTGAAATAATAAGCGAGAACGCTATTGCTTTTTTCATTGCCTCTCCTTTCTGCTTTTTTTTTTGTTTATTTTGTGAAATGCACTATCCTGATTTTTTTGACAAGTCTTGCGCTTCCTGCTCCTGCTGGTACAGGCTTTCCAGAAGCGACTTCACTGCGTTTCTGTTTCCGGGGGTTAGCTGCCTCATTTTCCTGATGAACTCCAGTTCCTCTTCGCTTGCTTCTGATTCCGTTTCGCCCGTTAGGAGATATTCGACTGTAACACCAAGAATTTTTGCCGCTTTGTAAGCAATGTTTACTTTCGGCATTGTTCCTTGCTTCCAGAACGTCATGTTTGCGGAAGTTATTCCAAGCATATCGGCAAATTCCCTGCCCGATATGTCTCTCTTGTTCATGAGGCTCTTCATTCGTTCAAAGAATGTCATAAACAGCTCCTTGGGTCTCTCATGCTTAATTATCGACAAGCGAAGTAAAAAAAATTAGAAAAATAATCAAAAAAGCCTTTACAAGTTAGAAAATTTAATATATATTCAAAGTGTGCTTAGTTTTTTAAGCATAATTCTTAGTACACTAAGAATTATTCGTACTTGACAGTACGAATAAAGAGTTCTTGATGAACTCCAACAAATCAGAGCAACGAAGCGAATAGTCATGCTTTGCTTGGTTGCTCTGGCAGCCGGTCTTCGGACTGAAGCCCCTGGGATAGCATGACAACCTAGGGGCTTTTTCATTTTTTGGAGGTTCGCATGGAAAGCGGAATTGAGGGCTTGGAGCTTAGCGACAACGTGAACTATGACAGGGTCTGCGACCTTTTCATAACAAGAAAGACACTTGCGGACGCAAGGAGCGGAGCGCGCCTTATGACAACAAAAGAGCTTGCGGACGTTTTGGGCGTGTCCTTGCGTACTGTGCAGCAAGTAATCAAAGGCAAAGGGTATGAAATAATTTTCGCACCCTTGCAGACTAAAGGCGGTGTCCAAAATGTCGCTTGCGTAACAGAAGCTCAGGCGACCGCTATAAAGATTGAGCTACAGAACCGCTCCAAGGTTTCCAAGAACGGCTTCAACTCGCTGACGATCTCCAACGACCTTGAGATGTTCGCTGTCCAGAAAAAGCTGAGCGAGTATCAGGACATGAGAATTGCCCAGCTGACGGCTCAGATTAAAGAGCAAGCCCCGAAAGTGGAGGCGTACAACCGGCTGATAGACCGCTCCGGGCTTGTGAATATACGGGAGACCGCCAAGGAGCTTAACGTCAAGGTGAAAGTCCTTGTTGTGTGGCTTATTGGACATGGATGGTGCTTCCGCGGAAAGCACTTCGAGATTGTAGCTACTGCCGAGGCGGTGCGCAGAAAGCTGATGGCTATCAGGGAGTGCGAGAGCCACGGAAAGATTTTTCAGCAGTCGCTGATTACGGCGAAAGGCAGGGCGAAGCTAGCCCTTGCGATGAAACTTTGAATTTTGATTCAGGAGGAAAATATGGGTGTTACGACAAAATGCAGCAGGGCTATCGGGCAGATGGACTTCTGCACAACGCAGGCTATCGCCGCGTTTCGGAGCGGAAAGATTTCCGAGTCCGAGATATGGTCTTACATGGCTGAGCGCAAGCGGGCGGAGCTTGACGGAATGACGGTTTCCGAATGTATGTCCAATGTGTTCGGGCGGTGATTCGGAGAAAATGCTTAGGGCTTTACTGAAGTGCAGTGAGCTTAGAAATTTTTTGCTTTGCATGATGCATGAGGAAGAAAATGAAAGATGCGGATTCAAGAAAAAAAATAGCGAAGGAACTTGCGATGAGCGGGGAGATTCTCTGCGCGAAGGTATGCTGCGATGACTGGGGCATTGATTTCTCAGAAATTGAAAAGGAGCTGAATAATGCCGATTGAGGAAATTCTTGAGGAAATCGACAGGCAGAGGAACGTCATAATAAAGGCTATGAGCGTGCAGGACGAGCTTGTGAAGAAGATACGGAACGCCGACAAGAGCCAGTATGACTGGCTAAGCGTGAAGTCCGCCGCAGAGCTTGTGGGCGTAACAGCCGCGGTCATCTACTCCAAGATAAATTCCGGCGAGCTTGAGTGCAAGCACATCTGCTCCAAGAAGTTCGTCAGAAAGTCCCAGCTTCTTGCGATTGACGACAGGTACAGCGGTGAGAAAGTATAGAAATGTTAAGTGCCTTTTTGCCGGAATCAGGTTCGATTCCAAGAAGGAGGCGGCGAGGTACGCGGAGCTTGCCATGCTTGAGAAAGCCGGAAGAATCAGCGCTCTTGAGCGGCAGGTGCGGTTCGAGGTATGCCCGAAAGTCCCCGGTCTGAAAGGAAGCCGTGCAAGATACTATGTGGCAGACTTCGTGTATGCCGAGGACGGCGTGAAAGTAATTGAGGATGTGAAGTCCTGGATTACGAAGAAAAACCCGGTGTACACGCTGAAAAAGCAGCTTGTGCAGGTGAATTTTCCTGAATATGAGTTTCGGGAGGTCTTATGAGGATGCTATGCTGTGGATTTCCGCAAGAATTTTCTTGAGCTTTTCATTCTCGTTCTGAATCTGCGTGCTGTCTTTCCCGGTGATGAGGTAGTCTATACTTACGCCTAGGGTCTCAGCCATGAGCATAGCCTGCGTTATCTTTGGCGTTCTACCGATATTGGCTTGCGATGTGAGGTTCTGCTCTGTAACTCCGCATCTTGCGGCGAAGTCCTTTTTTGTGATTCTGTTCACCTTGCAGAGGTATTTCACCCTGTCCCAGAATTTGTCTATGTCGAAGTTTTCCATGCCATGAGTATGACACAGAAGCAAAAAAAAATCAATAAAAAACTAAAAAAAACACTTGACAAAAGATTAAAAATAGATTAATATATAAGTACAAGGAAATGAAAAAAAACAAAAAAAAGTTCGCAGGTGCGAACATGGAGCCGGAAGATGAGAGCTGAAATGATGGTTGAGTTTGAGGAGTATTAGGTGATAAAAGGTCTTCATAAAGGCGAGTGGAAAATGCTTGCCGACAACGGTTCCCAGAAACTTTGGGATGTAATTATGGGAGACGGCTCTACCCATGAAGTCGTTACAGCGACTTGGCTCGATGAGAATTTCATCATTGAGGTTGACGGCGAGATGGAGGATAAAAATGTTTTTAACAAACGCATTCAGTTTGCAGATGCTTGAAGAATTTCCTGCAAGTGTAAAGGTTTCGGAAGTCAGCGAGCTTCCGGAAGGACTTGAGAGCGCGGTCGGCCACGCCGACACAGCGGCGGTTCTTGGAGTGCCATGCAACCGCGTGAACGTGAAACTTGGAAAGGGCGACACCGTATTTGTCGCGCAGATCCAAGGCGGAAGGCTTCCAGAGGGAAGCACAACACTGCCAGAAGGATTCACTTTCAGATTCCTGAAAGTCGAGATAGGAGGAAAAGATGAATGAAATCAAGGCTGTCGAGGCGGACAGCAAGGCTGTGGCGGTTGAGTACCTGCGCAGCATGGGGATGAATCTTCCCCAGAGGTACGAGGCGCAGTTCATAGAGCTGTGCAAGGCGTACCAGCTCAATCCGTTCAAGCGGGAGTGCTACGCCGTGGGCTACGGCGAGCGGTGGAACATAATCACCGGCTACGAGGTCTACATCAAGAGGGCGGAGCGCACCGGAAGGCTGGACGGATGGGAGTGCGCCGTGGAGGGAAGCGGGAACGACATGGTCGCCAAGCTGACAATCTACAGGAAGGACTGGCAGCATCCGTTCCACCACTTCGTTCTGTACAGGGAGGCTGTCCAGCGGACTAAGGACGGTTCTGTCAACTCGATGTGGGCTAAGATGGGGTCGTTCATGCTCCGCAAGGTCTGCATCGCGCAAGGATTCCGTCTCTGCTTCCCTGACGAGCTTGGCGGAATGCCTTACACATCGGACGAGCTGCCGGAAGTCAATGTAACTCCGCAGTCCGAATACCATGACTATCAGGCTTCCGCGGAGCCGACAGCGCAAAGACCGCAGGAAGCTCCAGGAGACGGACAGCCAACCGAATCCGCCATGAGGCTTGATGGCATTCTGTCGGAGTACAGCAAGTTTATCACCGGCAAGCCCCTTGAGCTTGCGAACGAGGCTCTTGCTTCCGGGGACGAGGCGAAAATAGCCGCCATGGTTGACAGGTGCGTCAACTACCTCAAGAACTGCAAGGTATGGAAGGGGGTGGACTGATGGCGGAAATCAACTCACTGGAGCTTATTGCGACAAAGACGGTCGCCGGAAGCCTTGAGACGAACATAGAGCAGCTTGAGCGGTACGTTGACACAAAGCTTGAGGAGTACAAGCCGGAGCTTTACGCCGGGGACGCCGACAGCGCAAGAAAAGACCGCGCTGAAATCAACAATGGAATCAAGGCGCTATCGCAGAAGAGAATTGCCATAATGGACGAGCTGATGAAGCCTTTTGCGGACTTCGAGGCAAGATGCAAGGCTCTTGAGGCGAAGATGAAGACCGCTTCCGGCGCGCTTGACAGGATCGTGAAGGACAAGGAGCAGAAGGAGAAGGAGCAGAAGCGGGCGGACATCGAGCTTGAGTGGCAGAACAGGAATTTCAACCTTTTCGCCCTTGAAAAAATCTTCGATTCCAGATGGCTGAACAAGACCTGCAAGATGTCCGAGGTACGGCGCGGAATGGACGAAGCCATAGAGCGGACATACAAGGACTTGAAGACGATAGAGCGGTTCGGCTCTGACGCCGAGACGCTCAAGGCTCACTATCTTGACACACTTGACATCGGCGAGACCCTGGACTACGGCGAGGAGCTGGAGAAGAACAGGAAGAAGGTCGCTCAGGAGGCGGCTGAAAGGGAAATCCGCGAGCACGAGCAGAAGCTTGACGAGCAGCGGCGCGGGCTTCAGGAAGAGCAGAAAATCGAGGCTTCCGTTAACAGAATGTCTGCGCTTGTGTCCGCCGCCCTTGAGGAAGAGCCAAAGCCTGAAACGGAGCTGCCTCCAAAGGCTGAGGAGAAGACATTCGCGCTGATGGTGCGGACGACGCAGACGCAGATGATGTGCATAAAGGACTATCTGTGCAAGTCCGGCATCGAGTATGAGTGCAGGGAGATTGTGTTTTGAGAAGATACACGGTTGACGATCTCCGCTACACGGTCGGGCAGAACATCAGGAGGGCGAGAATTGAAAAGGGGATGACGCAGCTTCGGCTTACAGAGCTATGCGGAATGAGGGCTGACAAAATCGGCTCGCAGATAATCTGCTACATAGAGCGCGGGCTTCATTTCCCTTCTCCGCGTAACCTTACAAGAATTGCGGATGCGCTTGAAGTTGATGTTTTCAGTTTCTTCAAGAAACTTGACTAGGAGGAAAAAAATATGGACGTAAAAATCAAGCTTGTAGGAAACGGCATGATGCCGGAGTACAAGAGAAGTGGGGACGCGTGCCTTGACTGCCACGCAAGGCTTGGCGCTGACCGGATCTGCATTCCGGCCCACTCAAGATGCCTTGTGAACCTAGGCTTCTGCCTTGAACTTCCAGACGGATGGGAGGCTGTCGTAAGACCAAGAAGCGGACTGTCCGCATCCGGTATAGACAATGCTATAGGAACTATCGACAGCTCGTACAGGGGCGAGGTCAGAGCGTGCGTCATCAACAACACGGACGGAGCGTTCGATATTGCTGACGGAGACAGAATCTGCCAGCTTGCCATAAGAAGGGCTGAGAAAGTCAATCTTGTTCAGGTTGACGAGCTTTCAGACACGGGGCGCGGCGCAAGCGGCTTCGGAAGCACAGGAGTTTAGAAATGATAGGCTACAAGGCTTTTGACATGGAGCTTAAATGCAGAGGCTTCCAGTTTGAGGTCGGAAAGACCTATGACAGCGGCTACTTTAATGTTGATTCCCCTTTAGTTCGTATCTTCGGCAAAGAAACGGATGTAAAAAAAGAGGATATTGACTTTCCTAGCTGGCTTTATTTCGATTTGACGCAATGGGTAAGCCACGACACCGCTACCGATAAGGAGAAAAAAGAGCACAAAAACGAAATCGAAATTTCTGGTGGATTCCTGAAAACTCTTACTTACAAGGAGGCGTTCCGCCTTGCATGGAACAAAGCGGAATTTTCTGAGCGGAAAAAGCTGTTTTCTCTTCCGAACTGGAACAATGAGATTTTCATGCAGATAAGCGGAATTGACGCTGAAAAGGAAATCGCGGAGGAGGAAAAATGACAGATGTAAACAGTGTTGTTTTATGCGGACGGCTGACCGCGGACATGGGAAGCTCCCAGAACGGATTCAGCTACACGCAGGGCGGAACTGCAATCGGCAGGTTCTCGATTGCAGTCAACAGGAGCAGGAAGCAGGGCGACCAATGGGTTGACGAGGTTTCATACTTCAATGTAACCGTGTTCGGCAAGACCGCGGAAAACCTGAAGCCGTACCTCACGAAAGGGCGGCTTGTGGCAGTGCAGGGATTCCTCAAGCAGGACAGATGGACTGACCAGAACGGTGGCGCAAGAAGCTCTGTCGGAATCATTGCCGACCACATCCAGCTCTGCGGCGGAAAGGCGGAGCAGAAGAGTGTACCTGCTGAAAACAGAATAGCTCCGTCCGGCGGAAATTCCGGCTTTAACAACGGCGGATTTCCGGAAGATATTCCGTTCTAGGAGCGGCCGCGATGATTGAGATTTCAAATGAGGATGCAGACAAGGTCTGTGCAGTTGTAAGAAAACTCTTAGAGGATGAGAGCAAAGCCTACGAAGAGGGAAAAAAGAAGCTGTCAGAGCTTGAGGCTGCAAATGACAAGCTGAAAAACACGCCTTTTGCCGCTGTCGCTGAAAAATTAATGAAAGAGACAGCCGAGATGTTCTGCAATGATCATCTAAAAATTAAGGCTGAGCTTACATTTGTTCTTTCCCTGATGTACACCGGCTCGGAGAAAAAGGTATGAGTCGCAGCATGATACCGATGAAGAAAGTCCAGCAGGCGTTCAGCCATGCGGTTTTAAGGAGGGACTGCCGGTGCGTTGTAAGGGGGTACGAGCCTTGCGGCGGAAGCCTTGAGTGCTCCCACTTCTTCACGCAGGGTTCAAGCCCGGCTCTCATGTTCTACCCGGCGAACGCTAGGGCGCAGTGCAGGCGTCATCACTGGGAGCACCACTGCAGGAAGGACGGCTTCTACAGACGGTGGCTTGAGATGAACGACCCGGAGGAGCTTGAGTGGATGGAGCGCGCCAGAAGCCGCTTCATAAGGTACACGGACGACTTGAAGTCCAGGATAATAGAGCTCTGCGAGGACGACCGGCTCGACCTTGTGGCGGAGCTTGTGAGAAAGGAGCTTGGAGAATGAGGCACATTTGGCTTGTGGCCCTTGCCGCTCTCACTGTCGGAATACTGAACTTCATGGTTCTGATAATGCAGGAAGAGGCAATTTCCGGGCTTGACAGGAGAAACGAGGCTCTAAGGGCGGAGGTTCTTGAACTAAGGGACGAGAACGGACGGCTTGAGCGCGAGCTAATGCAAAGCATGAGCATATTCGTCAACGGAGGATTTGACGGATTTAAATGCGAATAAATCCGCATCCCCTTCCATGCGGATTAGATAAAAATCAAGGTTTGAATCCTTGGGCTTTGGAAAGCTTACGGCTTGCCACGGCTTCCAGCAATGGCGTGATACTGGTAAAAAGCCCGCCACTTTTGCGGAAGTCCCGGCGGTCCGGGGGCGTTCCATCGCGCCGATTCCTCCTTGAAAAAATTCCATATTCCGGGTTCGACTCCCGGCTTCCGCATAGCCGAAGTTTTCGGCATGGTGTTTTAACAAGTAAACAGCTTTTACGGCCTTTCCGAAAGCGCTCCGCATAATTTGGAGGCCGCCTCTCACGGGCGGCTACGCCGAGGAGCGAAAAGGCGGTTAGCTCTTGCAGTCTCGACAAGTGCAGACTGCGCCGGGTAAAAAAGGCATGAGGCAGTCTCCGTTTAAAAGCATCCGGAGAGAGCCGGGGAAGTCCGAATCTTCCCTGCCCGGTGTCCAGAAAAAAATAATCAGGAGGAATGTATGGTTGATGTAACAGAAGAGGCGAAGGAGGCTTACAAGTCCGCTATCGTCAAGTATTTGCAGGAACGGTGCAAGACGGACAGGTATCTTGCGGAAGCCTGCAAGAAGGAAAACAAGACCCTTGACGGTGTTGTGAAGCACATCATCGGCGAGGCGAGAAAGAGAAAGGAGGGGAATGTCGCGGTCATTTCAGACGCGGAAGTCTATGAGATGGCGGTTCATTACATCCTTGAGGATTCATTAGACTGCGAGGAAAAAAAGTCTGAGCAATCCGCTAAAAAAGATGTTGCGACCGACACAAATGTCGTTGCCAACGAAGATGATGACGAGGCGGAAATTTTCGATGACGAGGCACTGGAGCAAAGAAATGAAGATGAAAATTCCGTGGGCGAAACATACAAGCCAGCTCAAAAGGCTAAAGCGGCAAAAAAGACCATTGCGGAAGAAGCCCAGCTTGGATTCGACTTCTAGGGGAGCGGAATCATGGAAGAGGTATGCGACAGTTCTTTTTTGAGAAGGCAGAATAATTTGATTGATGTCTTTCCAGTGATTGCGGGGCGGCAGTTGGAAGATGTCATCAAGGCAAAAATGGGAAATGAAAACTTCCATTCTAATTTGTCTTATTTTTCTTGGCTTGATTTTGATTGTGAAATTGGAATTATAGAAGAAGTTTTCGGGGCGAAATGGAATAAAAAAGGATTTACAGTTCAAAAACTTTTTGTGATTCCGGCTGATAAAAAATATTGCGCATTGTCAAGAAATTCTTTTTACTGCACAGGTGGCAGTTGTTCCGGGTTTCATTCGTACGGATATGACGGCAAGGATTCACGCTGGTTTTATTATCAGTCTGGATTTGACTTTACGGCAATTGATACTCAAAGAGTTGGTAGGGAAGAACTGTTTGATTTGAACCGCATTTTATATCTTGATGATTCTTTGAAATATTGCGCATACAAGAGCGGAAACGGCATTTATGCAATCGACTACATCGGGCTTTACAGAAAATATCCGATTTGCGAAATGCTGATGAAACTGAACATCAAGAGAATGTGGAGCGAAAAAGCCCTTGAGTTCATTACCACAAACAAGGATTTTCAGAAATGGCTTTTCAAGAATGCTGAAAAAGTTTCAGACATGGCTTTTCATACAGCAAGAAACGCTTTTAAGAAAAATGCAAATGGTGATCCACAAGATTATTTGAGTTCTTTGAAGTATCGTATTCAGTGCGGAAAAGATGTGTGTTTTACGAACCAAGCGATTTACAAAAAGGCTTTGAAGTATGCGACACAGGAAAAACTTTCTGACTACATCAAAGGCAATAACATTGCCAATGAATCCTATGGCGACTATTTGACCGCCTGCGACTGGCTTCATCTCGACTTCGCCGACACAAAGGTTCTTTTTCCGAAGGACTTTCAGACCATGCACGATGACTACACTGCCCAGTACGCAGAATACACCAAGGATGTGGAAATGAAAAAGCACTTGCAGCTTTCAAAGAAAATGCTTGACACAGCCAAGAAATTCTCTTTCCTTGGAGCGTTCAAAGATGACTTGTATAGCGTTTTTGTCGCAAGGTCTAAGGGCGACCTCATCAGCGAGGGCGAGAAGCTGCACCACTGCGTGGGCAGAATGGACTATGACAAGAGGCAGGCTGACGGAACAAGCGTTATCTGCTTCATCAGAAAAAATGATGAGATTGAGAAGCCTTTTGTAACCGCCGAGATAAAAATCGGAGATTCCCGGCTTTCTGTGAATCAATGCTACGGCGACAAAGACTGCGTTGTTCACGAGGTTGACGAATTCGTTGACAGTTGGATGAGATTCTCAAACAGGGAATACAGGAAAATAAAGAAAGGAGTTTAATATGGAATTTGACAAATCAAGAGTGTTCACTGCGTTAAATGCAGATGAGATTAAGGTCGGAAGTAAGGGATACTTCGCTGACAATCTCAGAAGCCTGAGGGGTGCTGCGGAGGAGGAGTGCAGCATGGCATACGGTGAGATAGAAGAAATAATGAATAATTCGTATGGCTGCAGGTTCCGCAAGAAAGATGGCGACACTTACACCCTTTTCTATCTTGCAGAAGAACCTTGGGAAAAGAAATTCCGACCATATAAGGATACGGATGAAATGGTGGAGGATTTCAAGGAGCGGTTCAATGTGAATGTTCCGTCTTACGAAATGCCGTTGATTTGGGTAAAGACAAAAGATGCTGATAAAAAATATTTGATTGTCCGTTTTGCCTCTGCCTTGACTATTTGCTATAATGTTGAAATCTTCACTCCTACTTTGGAAGAATTAGCCGAGGATTATACTTTCCTTGACGGTTCGCCTTGCGGAATTGAGGAGGATGAGGAATGAACTTGAATGAGATTGCAAAGGCAAGCTATGAAACCGCAAGGAAGTGGCAGGAAAACGGCGCGAATATATCCGTCAAGACAAGAGATATGTTCAAGCACTGCGCAACGGAAGTTGTCGAGGCAATGGAAGCGTACACAGTCATGGACTGCTATCCACAACTGAACAAGCCTGAGCAGGAAATTTTCAAAGACCGTTTCGCCAGCGAGCTTGCGGACATAATCTCTTGTGCCGCAATAATCGCCCATGCCGAGGAAATCGACCTTGACAAGGCGGTAGCGGATTGCCTTGAGAAGAACAGAAAAAGAGCAGAGAGCACAGGAGATAAATTATGAATGCAAAAAAAAATTTATACACAACAGAAGAAGCCATGAAGATTTTGGGGCTAAAATCAAAATCTTCATTTTTCAAGAAAGCTAAAAGACATGACATAGTCCCTGTAAAGCAATGGCGCTACTGCTTCTTTACTGATGAAATGGTTCAGGACTTGAAAATTGACAAGCAACCCGGACGGCCTAAGACTAAAACTGAAAAGAAAAGACCGGGAAAAAGAAAGGCCGCCGCAATAAAGAAAAAGGGCCCGCGGTACTGCTGGCGCGTGTCCGTGTGGAATGATGAGCTTATGAACTACGTTGTCGTGAAATGCGGAATGACAAAAAAACAGGCTGACGAGTTCGCGGCCGGAAAAAACGCAGTCAAGAGACCGTGCTGGAGGTAGATATGGACAAGTACAAGTGCATCATGCGGATAGAGAATTTCTCCACCAAGGACGGCACGCTTCTTCTTTCTGTCAGCGACTGCGGAGTTCGCACAGCGGTAAAGAGCGTTGTGTCCCTTTGTGAGGCGAGGCACGGCGGATATGTCCAGCTTGAGATGTGCCCTCCGTATAGGAAAAGGACAACAGGCAAGGACTCTCAAAATTCCCATATTTGGGCTCATATCCAGCAGATTTCCGAGGAGACAGGGAACGAGGTTTCTGATGTTGAGGACTACGTGAAGCTCCGGGCTGTCAAGCGCGGCTATCCGTACCACATAAACAAGCTGACTGGAGAGATAAAGCCCGAAAGCATGATAAAAATAAACACAGTCGAGGCAAGCTATCTGATTGATGAGCTTCACATGATTGCGGCTGAAATGGAGATTGAGCTTTATGAGGGATGACAAGCGCATCTGCCCTGCAAGCGGAAAGGTCTGCTATTCAAGAGCCGAGGCGGGAGCTGTCATGCGCACATGCAAGAGATACGGCGGAAGATTTAGAAAGCAGATTCCGAAACGCGCCTATGTCTGTCCCGATTGCGGATGCTACCATCTGACCCACTGGAAGAATTTCATGCCGAAGAAAAGGAGGTTTTAGTATGAAGAAATCGCTTTGGGCTGACAAATTGTTCAGAAGGTATTTTTCGATGGTGCAGGCTAGGTGCAAGTCAGGCACGCGCCACTCAAAGAAAAGAGAGCCGAACACGCCGGAGCGTCTTGTGTTTATCAGGGAAAAGTACAAGGACGGAGTACCTGACGGGGAAGTCGAAAAATGGATTAACAGCTTGTAACATACAAATATTGCGGAAAAAAAATCAATAAAAAACTAAAAAAAAACACTTGACAAAAGATTAAAAATAGATTAATATATAAGTATAAGGAAATGGAAAAAAAACAAAAAAAGTTCGCAGGTGCGAACATGGAGGAAATGATGTGATTTACCATGTTGATGTTACTATCACTGGAAGTCTTTGCGTCGATGCTGACAGCGAGTCTGATGCAAAGAAGAAGGTTGAGAGCATAGCTAATTTCGAGCTTGCAGAGCATATCGACAATGTTAATATTGATGATGTCTATGATATTTAATTCAAGGAGGAAAATATGATTTACAGTTTTGAGCCGTTCGGCTATGAAGGCTCTCTGGTCGATGTCGAGGCCGACATCATGGACGGAATTCCGGCAGTCGATATTGTCGGGATTGCAGACAGCGCGGTGAGTGAATCACGTAAACGGATAAGAGCCGCAATCAAAAACAGTGGATTCGAGTTTCCGCAGAAAAGGGTTCTCCTTTCGCTCAGTCCGGCAGACCTTAGGAAAAACTCCGCGATACATGACCTTCCAATCGCCCTTGCCGTTCTCTGCTCGGCTTACAGGAAAGAGCCGACTGAAAAGACGATTGCGCTCGGAGAGGTCAGTCTTGACGGAAATCTCCGTCCATGCAACGGAACGTATGCCGCAATGCAGACCGCATTGAGGAGCGGAATCACAAGGGCTGTTCTTCCGGAAGGCGCTGACAATCCTCCTGAAGGGATGAAAGCCGTCTATGCCAAGAATCTGAAAGAGGCGTTCTATCTTCTTGCTGACTTTGATACGGTTTCAGAAGATACCAAAACTTCCGGAAATTCCGCCTGTTCAGTGGAATTTCCTGAGCTTGATGACGGAGAAAATCCTGACGACATCTTTCTTCCGAACTGCGATGAGAATACAGTGAAGGCTGTCATAACCGCAGCCGCCGGAAGACATCATCTGCTCATGTGGGGCGCTCCCGGATGCGGAAAGTCAAATGCCGCAATGTCCATGCAGAAGATAACTCCTCTTCCGACTTATGATGAATTTCAAAGCGTGAAGCGGATTTATAGCCTTGCAGGATTATTGGCTAAAGACCAAAAATTCACTCCGTTCCGAATGCCTCATCAGACCGCAACAATCGAAGGAATATGCGGAGGAGGCGTGAACTGCCGTCCCGGAGAAATATCTCTTGCCCACAACGGAGTTCTTTTCCTTGACGAGGCGGCGGAGTTCCGGACAAGTGTTTTGCAGATGCTTAGAGTTTCTTTGGAAACCGGGCGTATAACTTTGAGCCGCGCCGGACGCTCGACGGTCTATCCTGCCGGCTTCCAGCTTGTCATGGCAACCTGTCCGTGTCCGTGCGGAAACTTCGGCTCAGAAAAGCGTCTTTGCCTCTGCTCATCAAAAAGTGTCGAGATGTTCTGGAAGAAATTCAGCGCACCGCTGCTGAACAGAATACAGATTTCCGTCAGGGTTGATTCTCCTGATACAGATGAGACAAAATCCATGATGACGATAGGACAGGCAAGGGAGATTGTCGCCGGAGCTGTGAGACGGCAGCGGGAGCGTGGTGAGATGAACGGAACCGCCCCTTCTTATGACATCGAAAGACGGTTTGATGAGATTGCCGAACCAGACGCAAAGACCAGTCTGTCATCTCTTTCGGAAAATCTCCATGCGCTTGAGATTCTTTCGCTCAAGAGGATAGCGATTACGCTTGCCGACATTGACGGAAATGACAATGTTCTTCGGAAGCATATCGACGGTGCGGCTGCTCTTCACCGGAGTACACCTGTACAGATATAAATGAACGGCGGACGCAAGTCCGCCCCAGGAGGAAAAAATGAACTGCATGAACAATCTGATTATCGAGGGAAATGTTACTGAAAAGCCTAAGCTTGAGACATCAATCGGCGGAACAGAAGTCTGCTCCGTTAATATAGGGGTTTTCAGAAGCTACAGGAACATTGCTGGGGATTTGGAGAATGAAGTCTCATACTTCGATATAATCACCTATGGAAAAATGGCTGTTATTTGCTCAACCGACTGCGAGAAAGGAAGAGGAATCCGTGTAGTCGGCAGACTCAGACAGGAAAAATGGACTGATGACAACGGCGGAAAACATTCAAAGGTTGTGATTGTGGCTGAACATATTGAGTTCAAGCCGCTGATAAAAAAGACAAAAGAAGAAAAGTAGTAGAAAATGGCAGAAAAAAGAATGTTTACGAAGTCGATAGTTCTGAGCGATGACTTCCTAGATATGCCCATGAGCACAAGATGCCTCTATTTCACCCTTGGAATGCTTGCGGACGATGACGGCTTCATCAACTCCCCGAAGGCGATAATGAGGCAGTGCGGGGCTAGCCTTGACGACATGAGAATCCTCATAGCAAAAAAGTACCTGCTTGAGTTCGATACCGGGGTTATCGTAATAAGGCATTGGAGGCTGAACAACTATCTACGCAGCGACCGCTATACACAGACATCGTGCATAAGCGAGCTTGAGCAGATAGCGACCGACAAGACCGGGGCATACTTCAAGATAGACGAGACGGAATCTCTTTCCGATGGAAAAAATGCCGATGACGCTTTGGTTGAAATTCCTGAATCTGTCCCGACGGAGATTCCAGAAGCGGAAGACAAAAAAGAGGTTGAAGCCGTGGCGGAAACTCCGGCAGCTGAAAAAGAGCCTGATATGGAAAAGGCTTCCAAGAAGCCCCTTGCCGAGCGAGAGCCTGTGAACGATATAGAGCGTGTCGAGAAGGAATATCTGCGGAACTACAGCCAGCTCCACGGGCTTGGAATAATCCGCATGGAGAAGCCAATCATCAACTGGGCTGCAAGCCGGAAGATGACAAAGGACGCCATCAGGAAGTACGGTGTCGGCGTTGTGCTTGAGGCGGTAAGAAAGAGCATGAACAGCCGGTTCTGCATAACCAAGGGGTACACGCTGACAACGATACTGTCGGCTGGCGTGCTTGCAGGACTTGTGAACGTGGAGAAGCCGCCTGGCAGGACTGCGCTTGCGGACGCTGTGAGCGATGACAGCTTAAAGAACATCACTTTCTAGGAGGCTTGGAAATGACTGTGATAAAGAAAGACGAAAAGACAACAGAAACAGGAATCGACTTCCAGTCCATGATTCCAAGCCCTGCAAGCGACCGCAAGGTTGAACTTTACGAGATGAAGCGCATGGAATGGCTTGAGAGGCAGCGCAGGGCAAGGCTTCTTGAGCACTACAGGAGCGATGACAGCGGCGTTGGAATGAAGTTCTGGGACATGGAGCTTTCGGACTTCATGGCTGACACGCCGGAAAGAAAGTCTGCGCTTGAGGCTGTGAAGAGATTCATAGCCGAGCCGGGAAACCGTATAATGCTTTTCTGCGGAAGTTACGGAACAGGAAAGACGATGCTTGAGAGCCTCTGCGTAATGGAACTTGGGGGCTGCTACATAACAGCGTTCAGGCTCTGCACGGAGTTCGCGAGCGGTTCTGACTTCAAGTCCAAGCGGAGTAAATTGCAGGTGCTTGACTTCTACAGTCGGCTTCCATTCCTTGCTATTGATGAGCTTGAGGACGCCGGGGATGTCCTTGCACTCCGCAACATAGTAATGGAACGGTATGAGAACGGGCTTCCGACCGCTCTTGCCACGAACATGGGAAAAGCCGACACGGTGAAATTCCTAGGCGCGAAGATGTTCGACAGGCTGAACGAGGTCTGCACAAGCATAGAGATGGGTTGGGAAAGCTATAGAAGAAAACTTAGAAAGGAGCTTGTATGAAAGAAATGAGTATAAAGCTGGATAAGGCGGCGGAGCTTATCAAAGACAGCCCGCTTCCAGTCCGCGAGGTGATGAACAAAGTCGGCATTCCATTTTCACAGAATGCAAATGAGCGTCTGCTCTACCGGTTTGGTGTAAAATATCCGGTCTACGAGGATGACAACGGCAGAATCGGAATACTGCGGAGGAAAGTATGATTGTAACGCTTGAAAAGGAAGTTGAGGAGCCGTTCGATTACAAGGGGCTTTTTCTGATATGGCTTACCGTTTTAACTGACTACGATGTAAGTATGGATATGGACATTGAGACATGGCGCGCCGTATATGACTACAAGGAAAAAAAAGTATGGTACGAGATAACCAACATCGAGGGATACGACTTCGAGAACAATCCGTACACACTGCCGGGGGAAAGACAGAAATACCTTGTAAAGTCATTTGACGATGACACATTGAAGGCTCTCCAGTCTTTCGCCGAAGCCCACTCCGGGCATAAGTACGATGAGATAATCGAGGAAGCGAGGAAAAGTGCATGAAATTTTTACTGGGGTATTTCACTGGTTTTTTTATGTTTTTATGGTCATATCTGGTTTTTGGAAACATGAACAGAAAAAACTGCGTTGCAAGAATATTGCTGTATACACTTGCGATTGTCGCCGCGGTCATCATCTGCTTTCTATCCAATTTCATCGGAGAATAGTAAAGGAGGTTAAGCCATGTTGATTTTTCTACTTAAAAAAGAATGGTACGAAAAAATCAGGAGCGGCGAGAAAACAGACAGCGACTTCGGCTGGGAGCGGACGCTTGTAACCGATGTTAACGGCGATAGGTACAAGGTGCTTCTGCCCCTTGATATGGTCTTTGAGAAAATAAGGTTGGAAAAATGAAATTTTGGCTAGGATATTTTGCTTGTTTTATTACGATTGTAGACTCGTATTTATTTCTAAGATGTTTAAAAAAGAAATAAACTCTTTGTAGGAACTTTGCTGTTTGTAATTTCCACTTGTATTGAAGCTGGTATTTATATTTTATCGATTTTAATATAGGAGTAAGCCATGTTGATATTTCCACTTAAAAAAGAATGGTATGAAAAAATAAAAAGCGGTGAAAAGACGATTGAATATCGGGAAGTAAAACCATATTGGGAAACTAGACTGTGGCATACAAATTGCTTACCATTTAAAAAAATCCCATACGAATATGAAAAAGTTAAAGAGTTTGCCTGGCCAATTGAATGTTTTTTTCAGTGTGGTTATAACCCAAAAAAAAGGTTAAGCGCATTTATAACAAAAATAGAAATTGTTGACGGAAAAGATACAGACCTGCATATAGACAAGCTGGTGTATGCGATTCATCTGGTGAATGTAAAGGAGGTTGAAGAATGAATGTTCTAAAAAAAATAGAACAAATAGTTGAAAACCATCAATGCAAAAAATGCAGTAAATGCCCTTGCCACTGGTCTGATTATTCAGAGCAAGGGTGCTGTATTGACGAGGGTAGAGCTTGTAAAGTATTGCTTCTGCTTTTTTCAAAAGTCTTTTTGCTTGGTAATTTTTCAGGCTGTTTCATTCCGCTTTTTATAATCAAGCTGGTTGATAAGTTTGAATGTTGGCGGATTAGAAGAAAGTACAGAAAGGAGCAGTGGGGAGCATAAAATGACAGAAGAAGAACTTGAGAAAAAAGCGAAAGAGTATGAATTGGAAACTAGGGACATGGGAACTGAAGAATTACAGGAAGCATACAATGCCGGTTTTTCAGACGGCTACGAAATAGGAAAGAAAAACGAGCGTAAGCTTCAATGCGGAAAAAAATACATTGAAAGCCTTGAACAGCGGATTTATTCGCTTGAAGCGAAAATCGCAAGTTTCATAGAAAAAAAACAAAAAGCTAAGGCGGCAGTTTTTTGAATTGAAATCCAAAATAGTAGATTTAATCTACAACGATGAGAATTGTTTGGATAAAATAATTGAACTGCTTGTTGAATTGTGTTCACCCAAGAAATCTAGGCGACCATATTTCATGCCGAGCAGAGCCTGGAGTTTGCTTTATGAAAGAAAAGGAAATAAATGTTGTCAACTTTCAATGTCCGCATTTGGTGTATGACTTTTGTGTAGATTCACAAAAGAAAATGTTAGTTACCGCTCATGGCTGGTATAGTTCTTCTATTGCTATGGGCATAAATAAATATCAGCTTAAAAAAGGGGCGATTGTTGTTAAACGCTGTAAAAACGGCGGGTATTGGTTTGGAAGAGTAAAGAGCATTGAATTGGCAAACGACCCACAGGATATGTTTTTCTGCAAGTGCAAGACGATTGTAAAAGACCGTCAGTTAAGCAAGGCAGAATACAATTACATTCAGAAGAACTATTTTGGAGATGGTATACAATGAAATACACAGGTGATTTATACGCCAAAATCGGCAGAAAATACCTTAAACTGGAAATGTCCTCAACCGATGTTGACAACCTTGAATTCGAAAACAAAAAGCTAAAACAGATTGTTGAAGATAACAAACAGGGCTACAGAAGCGTAAAAGACGCTTTGCCACCGTCTGACGGTCTTTTCTATGATGTTATGGGTATTCTCTGGAATGATAATATATGCGGCGGCTACAACTATCACAGAGGACAATATCAAAACGGATTCTTCTTTTTTGACCATTCAATGTATCTGCAAAAGGAAGATTTCAGAAACTCAAACACACAGAAGAAAGTCATTGCATGGAAGCCACTTTTAAAATGCACAAGTGACCAGATAACAGAATTTCGCGAAAAGCAAGGGGTATTATAAAGATGATTGATTTGAACGATTTAGCCTACAAAATGCGCAATGTCGCACACGCCCGGAAAATGAACGGCGCAAAAGTTGATACTGATACGATGGCAATGCTCAAACATTGTGCAAGTGAAGTTGTGGAAGCAACAGAAGCCTACAACATACTTGATTCAGCAATCAATGATAATCACGAATATGAAAGAAACATAATCGAAGAGCAGGAAAATTTTGAATCAGAGCTTGCAGATGTAATCGCCTGTATTCTGATTATCTGCGCAAACGAGCCTACAATCGACATTGAAGAAGCCCTGCAAAAGTGCTTCCAGAAGAACCTTGCAAGAGCAGAAGGAAGAGGTGATAAGAAATGACTGAAAGACAGAAAATAATGGATAGCCGGAAAAGCTACATACTTGCGAACGTCAAGAGCAAGACGCTTGGCGAGATAGCGCAGGCACTCTCCATAAGCCAGATGACGGCAAGAGGCATATACGAGCTGATGGGGCTTCCAGTGCTCAGCAACTGTGCAAGAAAAAAAGAGGCTTTGAAAAACTTCATACTTTCTTCGCACAAGGAAAAGTCAATCAGCGAGATTGCAGACGAATGCGGCTTTTCCTATACGACCGTAGCTAGGGCTTGCAGAGAGCTTGGAGTGAAGCCTTTCAGACCGAAAACCGGCAGAAAAAAAACAACAGCCTCAAGGGACGAGATGATAGAGTGCCTTGCAAGGAACGGATTCACTTATGAGAGTATCGGGGACGCGTTCGGCGTAACCCGGCAGAGGATAGAGCAGATTATAAACGGAGGCAGAAAATGACAGAGGCTGACGGAAAGAAGAAAAAAGGAGCAAAGGAGTACTCGCTTTTTGCGCAGGGGATAGCGGCGGTATGGATAGGGGGCTGGTCTGCATTCAAGTTCGCCAAGATAATAGCGAGCGGAAACTTCGCATCACTTGAGATGACGGAGATAATATTCTCCGCATTCTCAATAGCGGCGTGCTTTACGCCTGTGTATTTCTCAATTGTCATGGACAAGATAAAGTCCATAAAGTTCGGGGATTCCGCAGGAGGAAAAAATGAAGGCGTTTAGAAAGACAGAAAAGACGTACTCCGTATGCGTCTTCTGCGGGCGCGGGTTCAACATCGTTGACACAAGAAATCTTTTAGGCAAGAGATGTCCGTACTGCTACTTCGGCAAGGTGGAGAAGAATGGCTAGTGCAAGAAAAAGCTTGATGGGCATACTGTCTTTGTTTTTTAAACGCAAAGATAAAAAGAGGCGTTTCCATATCCTGCACTATGAGATGTGGGACTATATCGCAGGGGAGCTTGAGAAAGCCAAGCCGAGAGACTTGAGAGCGTCAAATTTTGTTAACAGTCTGAAAGTGTCTTTTTGCATGGTAAATTCAAAAAATGAATCAATTTTATACGACTGCTATTTATGCGACTTTTATTCGCGATGTCCAGGATGCCCTTTGTTCAGAAAGTATAAAATGTTTTGCAGCGAGGACAATTCTTTATATACGATTGCAAAAAGCCCGGGGCATTCAAGAAAACAGAGAGTTGAAGCCGCAAGGAAAATAAGGGACTGCATAAGGAGTTAGTTATGAAATTTGAGAATACTGAGGTTTTTAACATGGCAGGCGCATTGCGTGGCATGCGCAACCCAATGAACAGTTGGGATAAGTCTGACAGTGAGTGGGTGCATATTGATTCATGATAGAGAACAAGTGAGGAAGTATGTTTGAGAAAGAAGCAGAAGAAAATGGGTTTGGAATAGGATGTACTGTTAATCCGACGACAGCATTTCAGAAAGGTGCAGAGTTCGGTTATAACAAGGCTAATGAATGGCATGAACAAGACACTGATGACATTTATGATTCAATATCAAAAGACTGGGACATTAGGTATTTTGTTTGCATTATGAAGGATAAAAGCATAGTTGCAGCAATAGGGAGCTGCGATGAAGGTTGCAACGGAGAAGTAAGTGTGAACTTGGTCTTTGAACACGATGATGATAAATACTATATGGATAATATAGTATGGTGGAAAGAAATCGTACTCCCAAAGGAGATTGAAAAATGACGGAAGACGAAATTAAAAACAGAATTAGTATGGCACTTAAAGACCCGGTACTGCAACAAGGATTTGAAATTATCTGTAAGGAAAATGCAGAACTGAAAGGTGAAGCAGATAGTGTGTTAAACAACTGGTGTAAAGGAGATGATCCTTGCCCGCTGCTTAAAAAGCAGGATGAGCTGCTCACCAAAGCAAAAGAGTTAATTAAAAGACTTATGCACGAATTAGTTGTAAGCAACAGACCTTATAATGAAGTTGAATTACTTGTGAAAGATGTTGAGCAATTCTTAAATAGAGGGGGTATGTGGAATGACAAATAGACAAAGACGTGAAATCAAAGACGCATTGCTTCAATGTGCGAAAGAAAATGAGAACAGAAACTATGCGACATTCCACATTGTTGTAAGCAGTATTTGTCGAAGTGCAAAAGAAAGGATTGAAGAGTTGGAGCAGCAGGTTGAAAAGATGAAGTGCTGCGAAAACTGCAAGCAACGTCTGAAAGTCCTAGAAATGGAAGTCCTGGACTTGGATAAAGACGAGTTAAGAGAGCCTTGTAATGTCTGCAAGAACCATGACAAATGGGAGGTCAAAACATGAACCTGATGAAACTTTCGGAATACGAGGAGATAAATGGCTGGGTTTCCGGCAAGGATGAAGCCTTTGAGAAAGGGCAGATTGTGGCGTTCGCATATATGGCTGACTGCATGGGCTGCTCCCTTGTCTTTAACGGAATGGAGGAGCTTGTCAAAAAAATAGAGAGCGGACGGAAGCGCAAAGGCAAGTCATTTGACGAATGGAAAGCTGATAACAGCCACGAGATAGAAGACCTTGCGGACTACTTCATGAGGCATGACACGGAGGATTATTTCGTGCACGTCAAATACCTAGAGGCATACGAAAAAATAGAATCGCTATGCAAAATTGCTTTTGACAGAAAATAAAAAACAAGAAAGGAAATTGAAAAATGAAAGATAAAGATGTTAAGCGTCTTGAAATTTGTGGAATAAGCTATGAAGTAAAATTTCTTTAGCCGAATAACCGAGAAGATGTTTTTATGGGCAGGCAAGACCCTCAAAGAGCTGTAATTACAATAAATAAAACAATGTCAGAAGAAGTACAGCAACAGACCTTGATTCACGAATGGATTCATGCGGTGTTGAGTAATCATTGCATTGACGACTGTAATGAACCGCTTGTTCAGACATTGGCGTGCGAACTTCATAGAAACGGCTTTAAGCTACCGCTTTTTGAGGAACATGATAAGGAGATAGATTTCAAAAAGCTGTATATTGAGGAATATCAAAAGAAAATCAAAAAACTTGAAGGTGAGCTTATTCGTGCAGAGGCTACCAATAGGAGATTTGGAAATGACTGACAAGCAACGTCAAAAAAAGTTTGAGCTAAAAACCGAGATTGAAACATGGATGTCTTATGACAATTTTTTTGATGTTAGAATTTCATGGCTGTAGGGGGCTGGAAAATGGATTTTCTTTTTAGAATAGGTTTGGCGGTTGCATACATTTTAATGGCTTATTTCACCGCTTGGCTTGCGAGCGTTGTCGGCGATGATGAGTTTGACAGGCAGAGCTTTTCAATCTGCCTCTGCATCTGGTGGCTGGTGCTTCCATTTGTTGCCGGCGTCTGCATCATAGAGTTTTTCGCAAGGCTGATTTCCAAGAGGTGATTATGAGCAAATTCTATATCAGGTTAAAAACTAGGGAGATACGCAAAGTCATAGCCACATCAGAAGAAGATGCGTTAAATAAGTCCTGCGAATCGTTCTGAAATGAAAACGTCATCGGGCTTGCTGACATGAGCAAGCCCCTGACCAGTGCCGAGCGCAAGGAAGCCGCGGATATTTTCTGGAAGATGTTTCTTAACTGATTTCCGACAGCTTTTTTATCTCTTCCAGCTTTGAGCTAAGAATTGAATTCTTATCTTCGTTCTTTATTTTTCTTCTAGCTTCAAGGCTCTTCTCAAGGCGGAAATTTTTTGTGTCAATATGCTTTTTAAGGTTTTCCGCCAGTTTTGCTTCCTTGTCTTTCAAATCGCTTTTTGGAGCATATTCCTTGCCGGTAATAAGATAGTCAAGAGAGCATTCGAAGTAATCCGCCATATCAATGAGCTGCTTTAAGTTCGGATGTACTTTGTGATTAATTTGGTTTTGTATGGCTTTTGCCCCAAGTCCTATCTTTAGAGAAAAATCTTTCTGCGAGATATAGTTCACCTTGCAGAGGTATTTCACCCTGTCCCAGAATTTGTCTATGTCGAAGTTTTCCATGCCATGAGTATGACACAGAAGCAAAAAAAAATCAATAAAAAACTAAAAAAAACACTTGACAAAAGATTAAAAATAGATTAATATATAAGTACAAGGAAATGAAAAAAAACAAAAAAAAGTTCGCAGGTGCGAACATGGAGCCGGAAGATGAGAGCTGAAATGATGGTTGAGTTTGAGGAGTATTAGGTGATAAAAGGTCTTCATAAAGGCGAGTGGAAAATGCTTGCCGACAACGGTTCCCAGAAACTTTGGGATGTAATTATGGGAGACGGCTCTACCCATGAAGTCGTTACAGCGACTTGGCTCGATGAGAATTTCATCATTGAGGTTGACGGCGAGATGGAGGATAAAAATGTTTTTAACAAACGCATTCAGTTTGCAGATGCTTGAAGAATTTCCTGCAAGTGTAAAGGTTTCGGAAGTCAGCGAGCTTCCGGAAGGACTTGAGAGCGCGGTCGGCCACGCCGACACAGCGGCGGTTCTTGGAGTGCCATGCAACCGCGTGAACGTGAAACTTGGAAAGGGCGACACCGTATTTGTCGCGCAGATCCAAGGCGGAAGGCTTCCAGAGGGAAGCACAACACTGCCAGAAGGATTCACTTTCAGATTCCTGAAAGTCGAGATAGGAGGAAAAGATGAATGAAATCAAGGCTGTCGAGGCGGACAGCAAGGCTGTGGCGGTTGAGTACCTGCGCAGCATGGGGATGAATCTTCCCCAGAGGTACGAGGCGCAGTTCATAGAGCTGTGCAAGGCGTACCAGCTCAATCCGTTCAAGCGGGAGTGCTACGCCGTGGGCTACGGCGAGCGGTGGAACATAATCACCGGCTACGAGGTCTACATCAAGAGGGCGGAGCGCACCGGAAGGCTGGACGGATGGGAGTGCGCCGTGGAGGGAAGCGGGAACGACATGGTCGCCAAGCTGACAATCTACAGGAAGGACTGGCAGCATCCGTTCCACCACTTCGTTCTGTACAGGGAGGCTGTCCAGCGGACTAAGGACGGTTCTGTCAACTCGATGTGGGCTAAGATGGGGTCGTTCATGCTCCGCAAGGTCTGCATCGCGCAAGGATTCCGTCTCTGCTTCCCTGACGAGCTTGGCGGAATGCCTTACACATCGGACGAGCTGCCGGAAGTCAATGTAACTCCGCAGTCCGAATACCATGACTATCAGGCTTCCGCGGAGCCGACAGCGCAAAGACCGCAGGAAGCTCCAGGAGACGGACAGCCAACCGAATCCGCCATGAGGCTTGATGGCATTCTGTCGGAGTACAGCAAGTTTATCACCGGCAAGCCCCTTGAGCTTGCGAACGAGGCTCTTGCTTCCGGGGACGAGGCGAAAATAGCCGCCATGGTTGACAGGTGCGTCAACTACCTCAAGAACTGCAAGGTATGGAAGGGGGTGGACTGATGGCGGAAATCAACTCACTGGAGCTTATTGCGACAAAGACGGTCGCCGGAAGCCTTGAGACGAACATAGAGCAGCTTGAGCGGTACGTTGACACAAAGCTTGAGGAGTACAAGCCGGAGCTTTACGCCGGGGACGCCGACAGCGCAAGAAAAGACCGCGCTGAAATCAACAATGGAATCAAGGCGCTATCGCAGAAGAGAATTGCCATAATGGACGAGCTGATGAAGCCTTTTGCGGACTTCGAGGCAAGATGCAAGGCTCTTGAGGCGAAGATGAAGACCGCTTCCGGCGCGCTTGACAGGATCGTGAAGGACAAGGAGCAGAAGGAGAAGGAGCAGAAGCGGGCGGACATCGAGCTTGAGTGGCAGAACAGGAATTTCAACCTTTTCGCCCTTGAAAAAATCTTCGATTCCAGATGGCTGAACAAGACCTGCAAGATGTCCGAGGTACGGCGCGGAATGGACGAAGCCATAGAGCGGACATACAAGGACTTGAAGACGATAGAGCGGTTCGGCTCTGACGCCGAGACGCTCAAGGCTCACTATCTTGACACACTTGACATCGGCGAGACCCTGGACTACGGCGAGGAGCTGGAGAAGAACAGGAAGAAGGTCGCTCAGGAGGCGGCTGAAAGGGAAATCCGCGAGCACGAGCAGAAGCTTGACGAGCAGCGGCGCGGGCTTCAGGAAGAGCAGAAAATCGAGGCTTCCGTTAACAGAATGTCTGCGCTTGTGTCCGCCGCCCTTGAGGAAGAGCCAAAGCCTGAAACGGAGCTGCCTCCAAAGGCTGAGGAGAAGACATTCGCGCTGATGGTGCGGACGACGCAGACGCAGATGATGTGCATAAAGGACTATCTGTGCAAGTCCGGCATCGAGTATGAGTGCAGGGAGATTGTGTTTTGAGAAGATACACGGTTGACGATCTCCGCTACACGGTCGGGCAGAACATCAGGAGGGCGAGAATTGAAAAGGGGATGACGCAGCTTCGGCTTACAGAGCTATGCGGAATGAGGGCTGACAAAATCGGCTCGCAGATAATCTGCTACATAGAGCGCGGGCTTCATTTCCCTTCTCCGCGTAACCTTACAAGAATTGCGGATGCGCTTGAAGTTGATGTTTTCAGTTTCTTCAAGAAACTTGACTAGGAGGAAAAAAATATGGACGTAAAAATCAAGCTTGTAGGAAACGGCATGATGCCGGAGTACAAGAGAAGTGGGGACGCGTGCCTTGACTGCCACGCAAGGCTTGGCGCTGACCGGATCTGCATTCCGGCCCACTCAAGATGCCTTGTGAACCTAGGCTTCTGCCTTGAACTTCCAGACGGATGGGAGGCTGTCGTAAGACCAAGAAGCGGACTGTCCGCATCCGGTATAGACAATGCTATAGGAACTATCGACAGCTCGTACAGGGGCGAGGTCAGAGCGTGCGTCATCAACAACACGGACGGAGCGTTCGATATTGCTGACGGAGACAGAATCTGCCAGCTTGCCATAAGAAGGGCTGAGAAAGTCAATCTTGTTCAGGTTGACGAGCTTTCAGACACGGGGCGCGGCGCAAGCGGCTTCGGAAGCACAGGAGTTTAGAAATGATAGGCTACAAGGCTTTTGACATGGAGCTTAAATGCAGAGGCTTCCAGTTTGAGGTCGGAAAGACCTATGACAGCGGCTACTTTAATGTTGATTCCCCTTTAGTTCGTATCTTCGGCAAAGAAACGGATGTAAAAAAAGAGGATATTGACTTTCCTAGCTGGCTTTATTTCGATTTGACGCAATGGGTAAGCCACGACACCGCTACCGATAAGGAGAAAAAAGAGCACAAAAACGAAATCGAAATTTCTGGTGGATTCCTGAAAACTCTTACTTACAAGGAGGCGTTCCGCCTTGCATGGAACAAAGCGGAATTTTCTGAGCGGAAAAAGCTGTTTTCTCTTCCGAACTGGAACAATGAGATTTTCATGCAGATAAGCGGAATTGACGCTGAAAAGGAAATCGCGGAGGAGGAAAAATGACAGATGTAAACAGTGTTGTTTTATGCGGACGGCTGACCGCGGACATGGGAAGCTCCCAGAACGGATTCAGCTACACGCAGGGCGGAACTGCAATCGGCAGGTTCTCGATTGCAGTCAACAGGAGCAGGAAGCAGGGCGACCAATGGGTTGACGAGGTTTCATACTTCAATGTAACCGTGTTCGGCAAGACCGCGGAAAACCTGAAGCCGTACCTCACGAAAGGGCGGCTTGTGGCAGTGCAGGGATTCCTCAAGCAGGACAGATGGACTGACCAGAACGGTGGCGCAAGAAGCTCTGTCGGAATCATTGCCGACCACATCCAGCTCTGCGGCGGAAAGGCGGAGCAGAAGAGTGTACCTGCTGAAAACAGAATAGCTCCGTCCGGCGGAAATTCCGGCTTTAACAACGGCGGATTTCCGGAAGATATTCCGTTCTAGGAGCGGCCGCGATGATTGAGATTTCAAATGAGGATGCAGACAAGGTCTGTGCAGTTGTAAGAAAACTCTTAGAGGATGAGAGCAAAGCCTACGAAGAGGGAAAAAAGAAGCTGTCAGAGCTTGAGGCTGCAAATGACAAGCTGAAAAACACGCCTTTTGCCGCTGTCGCTGAAAAATTAATGAAAGAGACAGCCGAGATGTTCTGCAATGATCATCTAAAAATTAAGGCTGAGCTTACATTTGTTCTTTCCCTGATGTACACCGGCTCGGAGAAAAAGGTATGAGTCGCAGCATGATACCGATGAAGAAAGTCCAGCAGGCGTTCAGCCATGCGGTTTTAAGGAGGGACTGCCGGTGCGTTGTAAGGGGGTACGAGCCTTGCGGCGGAAGCCTTGAGTGCTCCCACTTCTTCACGCAGGGTTCAAGCCCGGCTCTCATGTTCTACCCGGCGAACGCTAGGGCGCAGTGCAGGCGTCATCACTGGGAGCACCACTGCAGGAAGGACGGCTTCTACAGACGGTGGCTTGAGATGAACGACCCGGAGGAGCTTGAGTGGATGGAGCGCGCCAGAAGCCGCTTCATAAGGTACACGGACGACTTGAAGTCCAGGATAATAGAGCTCTGCGAGGACGACCGGCTCGACCTTGTGGCGGAGCTTGTGAGAAAGGAGCTTGGAGAATGAGGCACATTTGGCTTGTGGCCCTTGCCGCTCTCACTGTCGGAATACTGAACTTCATGGTTCTGATAATGCAGGAAGAGGCAATTTCCGGGCTTGACAGGAGAAACGAGGCTCTAAGGGCGGAGGTTCTTGAACTAAGGGACGAGAACGGACGGCTTGAGCGCGAGCTAATGCAAAGCATGAGCATATTCGTCAACGGAGGATTTGACGGATTTAAATGCGAATAAATCCGCATCCCCTTCCATGCGGATTAGATAAAAATCAAGGTTTGAATCCTTGGGCTTTGGAAAGCTTACGGCTTGCCACGGCTTCCAGCAATGGCGTGATACTGGTAAAAAGCCCGCCACTTTTGCGGAAGTCCCGGCGGTCCGGGGGCGTTCCATCGCGCCGATTCCTCCTTGAAAAAATTCCATATTCCGGGTTCGACTCCCGGCTTCCGCATAGCCGAAGTTTTCGGCATGGTGTTTTAACAAGTAAACAGCTTTTACGGCCTTTCCGAAAGCGCTCCGCATAATTTGGAGGCCGCCTCTCACGGGCGGCTACGCCGAGGAGCGAAAAGGCGGTTAGCTCTTGCAGTCTCGACAAGTGCAGACTGCGCCGGGTAAAAAAGGCATGAGGCAGTCTCCGTTTAAAAGCATCCGGAGAGAGCCGGGGAAGTCCGAATCTTCCCTGCCCGGTGTCCAGAAAAAAATAATCAGGAGGAATGTATGGTTGATGTAACAGAAGAGGCGAAGGAGGCTTACAAGTCCGCTATCGTCAAGTATTTGCAGGAACGGTGCAAGACGGACAGGTATCTTGCGGAAGCCTGCAAGAAGGAAAACAAGACCCTTGACGGTGTTGTGAAGCACATCATCGGCGAGGCGAGAAAGAGAAAGGAGGGGAATGTCGCGGTCATTTCAGACGCGGAAGTCTATGAGATGGCGGTTCATTACATCCTTGAGGATTCATTAGACTGCGAGGAAAAAAAGTCTGAGCAATCCGCTAAAAAAGATGTTGCGACCGACACAAATGTCGTTGCCAACGAAGATGATGACGAGGCGGAAATTTTCGATGACGAGGCACTGGAGCAAAGAAATGAAGATGAAAATTCCGTGGGCGAAACATACAAGCCAGCTCAAAAGGCTAAAGCGGCAAAAAAGACCATTGCGGAAGAAGCCCAGCTTGGATTCGACTTCTAGGGGAGCGGAATCATGGAAGAGGTATGCGACAGTTCTTTTTTGAGAAGGCAGAATAATTTGATTGATGTCTTTCCAGTGATTGCGGGGCGGCAGTTGGAAGATGTCATCAAGGCAAAAATGGGAAATGAAAACTTCCATTCTAATTTGTCTTATTTTTCTTGGCTTGATTTTGATTGTGAAATTGGAATTATAGAAGAAGTTTTCGGGGCGAAATGGAATAAAAAAGGATTTACAGTTCAAAAACTTTTTGTGATTCCGGCTGATAAAAAATATTGCGCATTGTCAAGAAATTCTTTTTACTGCACAGGTGGCAGTTGTTCCGGGTTTCATTCGTACGGATATGACGGCAAGGATTCACGCTGGTTTTATTATCAGTCTGGATTTGACTTTACGGCAATTGATACTCAAAGAGTTGGTAGGGAAGAACTGTTTGATTTGAACCGCATTTTATATCTTGATGATTCTTTGAAATATTGCGCATACAAGAGCGGAAACGGCATTTATGCAATCGACTACATCGGGCTTTACAGAAAATATCCGATTTGCGAAATGCTGATGAAACTGAACATCAAGAGAATGTGGAGCGAAAAAGCCCTTGAGTTCATTACCACAAACAAGGATTTTCAGAAATGGCTTTTCAAGAATGCTGAAAAAGTTTCAGACATGGCTTTTCATACAGCAAGAAACGCTTTTAAGAAAAATGCAAATGGTGATCCACAAGATTATTTGAGTTCTTTGAAGTATCGTATTCAGTGCGGAAAAGATGTGTGTTTTACGAACCAAGCGATTTACAAAAAGGCTTTGAAGTATGCGACACAGGAAAAACTTTCTGACTACATCAAAGGCAATAACATTGCCAATGAATCCTATGGCGACTATTTGACCGCCTGCGACTGGCTTCATCTCGACTTCGCCGACACAAAGGTTCTTTTTCCGAAGGACTTTCAGACCATGCACGATGACTACACTGCCCAGTACGCAGAATACACCAAGGATGTGGAAATGAAAAAGCACTTGCAGCTTTCAAAGAAAATGCTTGACACAGCCAAGAAATTCTCTTTCCTTGGAGCGTTCAAAGATGACTTGTATAGCGTTTTTGTCGCAAGGTCTAAGGGCGACCTCATCAGCGAGGGCGAGAAGCTGCACCACTGCGTGGGCAGAATGGACTATGACAAGAGGCAGGCTGACGGAACAAGCGTTATCTGCTTCATCAGAAAAAATGATGAGATTGAGAAGCCTTTTGTAACCGCCGAGATAAAAATCGGAGATTCCCGGCTTTCTGTGAATCAATGCTACGGCGACAAAGACTGCGTTGTTCACGAGGTTGACGAATTCGTTGACAGTTGGATGAGATTCTCAAACAGGGAATACAGGAAAATAAAGAAAGGAGTTTAATATGGAATTTGACAAATCAAGAGTGTTCACTGCGTTAAATGCAGATGAGATTAAGGTCGGAAGTAAGGGATACTTCGCTGACAATCTCAGAAGCCTGAGGGGTGCTGCGGAGGAGGAGTGCAGCATGGCATACGGTGAGATAGAAGAAATAATGAATAATTCGTATGGCTGCAGGTTCCGCAAGAAAGATGGCGACACTTACACCCTTTTCTATCTTGCAGAAGAACCTTGGGAAAAGAAATTCCGACCATATAAGGATACGGATGAAATGGTGGAGGATTTCAAGGAGCGGTTCAATGTGAATGTTCCGTCTTACGAAATGCCGTTGATTTGGGTAAAGACAAAAGATGCTGATAAAAAATATTTGATTGTCCGTTTTGCCTCTGCCTTGACTATTTGCTATAATGTTGAAATCTTCACTCCTACTTTGGAAGAATTAGCCGAGGATTATACTTTCCTTGACGGTTCGCCTTGCGGAATTGAGGAGGATGAGGAATGAACTTGAATGAGATTGCAAAGGCAAGCTATGAAACCGCAAGGAAGTGGCAGGAAAACGGCGCGAATATATCCGTCAAGACAAGAGATATGTTCAAGCACTGCGCAACGGAAGTTGTCGAGGCAATGGAAGCGTACACAGTCATGGACTGCTATCCACAACTGAACAAGCCTGAGCAGGAAATTTTCAAAGACCGTTTCGCCAGCGAGCTTGCGGACATAATCTCTTGTGCCGCAATAATCGCCCATGCCGAGGAAATCGACCTTGACAAGGCGGTAGCGGATTGCCTTGAGAAGAACAGAAAAAGAGCAGAGAGCACAGGAGATAAATTATGAATGCAAAAAAAAATTTATACACAACAGAAGAAGCCATGAAGATTTTGGGGCTAAAATCAAAATCTTCATTTTTCAAGAAAGCTAAAAGACATGACATAGTCCCTGTAAAGCAATGGCGCTACTGCTTCTTTACTGATGAAATGGTTCAGGACTTGAAAATTGACAAGCAACCCGGACGGCCTAAGACTAAAACTGAAAAGAAAAGACCGGGAAAAAGAAAGGCCGCCGCAATAAAGAAAAAGGGCCCGCGGTACTGCTGGCGCGTGTCCGTGTGGAATGATGAGCTTATGAACTACGTTGTCGTGAAATGCGGAATGACAAAAAAACAGGCTGACGAGTTCGCGGCCGGAAAAAACGCAGTCAAGAGACCGTGCTGGAGGTAGATATGGACAAGTACAAGTGCATCATGCGGATAGAGAATTTCTCCACCAAGGACGGCACGCTTCTTCTTTCTGTCAGCGACTGCGGAGTTCGCACAGCGGTAAAGAGCGTTGTGTCCCTTTGTGAGGCGAGGCACGGCGGATATGTCCAGCTTGAGATGTGCCCTCCGTATAGGAAAAGGACAACAGGCAAGGACTCTCAAAATTCCCATATTTGGGCTCATATCCAGCAGATTTCCGAGGAGACAGGGAACGAGGTTTCTGATGTTGAGGACTACGTGAAGCTCCGGGCTGTCAAGCGCGGCTATCCGTACCACATAAACAAGCTGACTGGAGAGATAAAGCCCGAAAGCATGATAAAAATAAACACAGTCGAGGCAAGCTATCTGATTGATGAGCTTCACATGATTGCGGCTGAAATGGAGATTGAGCTTTATGAGGGATGACAAGCGCATCTGCCCTGCAAGCGGAAAGGTCTGCTATTCAAGAGCCGAGGCGGGAGCTGTCATGCGCACATGCAAGAGATACGGCGGAAGATTTAGAAAGCAGATTCCGAAACGCGCCTATGTCTGTCCCGATTGCGGATGCTACCATCTGACCCACTGGAAGAATTTCATGCCGAAGAAAAGGAGGTTTTAGTATGAAGAAATCGCTTTGGGCTGACAAATTGTTCAGAAGGTATTTTTCGATGGTGCAGGCTAGGTGCAAGTCAGGCACGCGCCACTCAAAGAAAAGAGAGCCGAACACGCCGGAGCGTCTTGTGTTTATCAGGGAAAAGTACAAGGACGGAGTACCTGACGGGGAAGTCGAAAAATGGATTAACAGCTTGTAACATACAAATATTGCGGAAAAAAAATCAATAAAAAACTAAAAAAAAACACTTGACAAAAGATTAAAAATAGATTAATATATAAGTATAAGGAAATGGAAAAAAAACAAAAAAAGTTCGCAGGTGCGAACATGGAGGAAATGATGTGATTTACCATGTTGATGTTACTATCACTGGAAGTCTTTGCGTCGATGCTGACAGCGAGTCTGATGCAAAGA
>ERZ1035070.56-NODE-56-length-36358-cov-26.873592_pt1 | contig 36358 bp, 49 predicted proteins | sample MGYA00520603_ERZ1035070 | MGnify/ENA primary metagenome ERZ1035070 (study PRJEB33766, sample SAMN09781695) | gut metagenome | biome: gut microbiome | host: Homo sapiens | place: Madagascar | study: EMG produced TPA metagenomics assembly of the PRJNA485056 data set... | reverse complement strand
GCAAACTTCTGACGTTTCGTACTCTTTCTTGATTTCCTCAAGCTTCTTTAGTAATTTGCTGTTCATAATTCTTAAATATTGGTTAATAGAAGTGCGCTCAGAGAATCTGTTGCGTAACTATAAGGTCTTGATAAATACTGTATCTAAGTCCTGAGACTCCTGGATATAATCCAGTGATTCTCAGGATGATTGATACCGTATTGTACAATCTATTCTCCTTGCGCACCATATTCGGCTCGCAATAACCTAGTCTGACTCAACCTGATACGTTGCATTGCTTTAAGTTTTTGATTAAGGGAGTGGCATTGTTATGAAGCCAACATCAGGAAGCGTACGCTTCCACATCCTTGGCTTCAGAATCAATGAAACGCTCGATGAACTCTCAGAACTTGCCAGACATCGCTGCAATGCGCATGACTTATCTCATGTATTATGTTGCATGGATATATGTTCACGATTAGGTCCCGTGGATTGGATACCTGCGACGGCGGAGATATCGGCCGTCGCAGGTATTCCACTCACGTGACATTAAACCTCATACTCTTGATAAGTCGTGATGCAATTCACTTTGGTTGTTGTAGGTACACTCATATGTCTGTTGCCTTGCTATAGGCTGATGATTTAACCAGCTGGTTTACGCGGGGAGCATCGTTGCTCTAAGGATGCCTCCCCGCGTTATTTACCAGCGGGTTTGTAAATACGCAACATCCTCGTGTACCTCGTTTGGCAATAACGTTGTCTTCATCTGAGAGTGTGGCACGTAGCTTTATCAGCATGATTATGGGGCTGTTGTAAGCCGCCGGAGTACACGGATAGTGTTCCGGGGAGGCCGGCGGCATGGAAACAGCACCCTTAAACATCTCTCCTCTGAAGACTACCCTCGTGCTAGGGTGATTCCCTGACCGATGGCTCGGCACAATACTTTATGATTCTGATTTGACACAGGATTCGCCAGAATAGATGATCCAGGAGTCGTAAGTAGTATACGACGACTCCAGGATCAACTACTCTGGTTAAGAGACCTGTTGCATAAACTTCAGTCATCCGTCAGGGAGTGGTGGTGTGCGCCACCGGTGGAAGTCATACAGACTGGCACATTTCTGTACTTCGTTGATGAGCTACGCCTTGTGCGGTCATATGAACATCCATGCATTGTCGGATGTTCAGATGATGTTATAGAGGCGTCGCCTGAATCTGTCCGTCCTTCTCCCACGTCCGTGTGCTCGGTTACAGAGTCTGCCGGTCAGAAGTTGCTGCGCATAGCTGTATCAGATTGATAATGTCCGGTTTAGGACGAACAGAGGACCATCTCTCTAGGTATGAGACATGGTCCCTGTACTCCGCAACCGGGATATTTAAAACCTTGCGTCTTCATTCCGGCAAAATCCTTGCGCTAGGATGCTCATCTACAGAGTATTCACCAATGTGTTGTACGCAGCCCTGCTCGTCCGCAAGGCATTCTGAGCACAACCTATCGATAGATACCCCTTGATTTCGCTCTCTGTCTTATTCCTGTTGGCTTTCACGTTCCTGCCACGGCCTCGGTCTATGCAACCTACAGCCTGAGTCTTCACGTATCCGAGACCACCGACCTTTCTCTTGCCTGTCTTGACCGCACGGATGCAGTCCATAACGAAGGCGTTGAGCTTGTCGATGTCCTCTTTCACGTTTATGACCGGAAGAACCTGAGTAGCCCAGGAATAATCGCAGTACCCCTTGTAGAGATATCTGTTGACCGCATTGACGGCTTTCGTCATCGTGGTGTCACGCTTCTTTATCGTCCTCTTCTCAATCTCCTTTTGGAAAGTCTTGATACGAGTGGACGACAGAGAGATATTGTGACCCTTGATGGAATATCCGAGGAACTTGAACCAGTGATTAGCGTCAAGATACTCAACCTTCTTAGGGTTGAGCGTCATCTGCATCATCTCCAGCTCGCTCTTCATGATATCCATGGCTTTCTCATAGTCTTCACCGACAAACAGCGTATCATCAGAATAGCGGACATAATATCCGTTAAGCTTAGACAGCTTGTCGTCAAGATGGTAGAGAATGACATCAGCCAGCCATGCTGCAACAGAACATCCCTGCTTGAGGGACTGATACTTCTCACAGAGGTTGTTTTTCTCATCGAAATAGATATCTGTGTGATAGTAGTCACGAATGACATCTATCAGTGCAGATTTTCCGTACTTCTCCTCTACCTTGTCGAATGCCCAGTCGATGAACCGAATAGGCACAGAATCAAAGTACTTGGAGAAGTCGCCTTTCCATCCGATGATTTTTCCATCTGCTGAGTATATTATCCGAGACACTTCCTGCACCACACGACCGCAGCCGATACCTTTCTGGTATGACGTACAGCGTGGATGCACCATCTCTGGCATCAGCTCGAACAGGAGGTCGTTGGCTATACTCAGGAGAATTCTATCTACAGGCTCATTCACATAGACCGTACGGAAATCTCCGTTGTCTTTAGGAATCTTTGCTGTATGTGGCGGCATTATCTTGTAATTTCCGCTCTTGATCCTCTGATACATAGCCAGACGAGCCTCCGGCGTTGTAAGCTGATACATTACTGCTTTGTTCATGTCCTTGAACAAGCCTTTTTCAATGGCATACTGCCATCTGGCTTTCTCGAAGAACATCTCTAGGATTTTGTCTTCATTCATAATTCTTATTTTTTGGTTATTGTGCGCAGTCCTTAGCTGCGCTTTTTAGGCAATGTTACTTCATCGCAAGGGAAGCACTGTTCTATGGGCCACCAGTATTCATTATCAATCCCTGCGAATCCTCTTTTCTCTGAAACGTGAGTCACGATGTGCTCCTTTGACTGAGAATGTATGTCACAATACACTCTCATCCTTACCTCGATTTTCTTCATATCCGTAATATTTTGGTTGTTGGTAGGGAGATTACTCTCCCCGTTTGGCTAGTCGATATGCTGGAGTGCTACGCTGTCATCTTCTTCGGATTCTTCCAGTACTCCTGATCTGGTTCGATCTCGATAACCTCACCTGAGAAATTGTCAGCGTCAAGAATAATATCGCTATTATTATAGGCATCCTGCACTTTCTGTACGGCTTCATTCTCACTCTCAGCATCAACGCTGACTACCTTATTCAAATGTTCTGTGACTGATACGTAATATCTCTTCATAATCTTTAATAATTTGGTTAATAATGGAAGTACGCAGAATGTGCGTACTATTCAGGCTAAGTCCAATCTACGGCAAGGACAAAATTGATAATGTTAATATTGTATCCGTTTTCCACTATATACTTGATAATGGCACGTTTTACGAAATACTCCCTATCTGTGTCAGAAGACTTGCTGTATGCTTCTGAGAAATACTTGAACCCGAAATAAACGGATTCCTTCAAGACGTATCTCTTAAACACCTCTGCAACAAATCTCCTGCCGCCCTTTCTGTCTAAAATTTCATCTATAATCATAATTATCTATCATTGGTTAATAGTGATAGCCCGAAGGCTATCTTTTAGGCTAATGCGCTCAATACTCTGTGGGCGTTGTATGCGACAGGATTCTGATACTTCATATCAGCATAGATTCTACGCTCACAAATCTCAATGCATCTCTCGTGTGCAATATTCTCGGATAAGGCATCAAACTCGATATGAGTGCTGCCAGATGATGGCTTGCCCACACAATACTTGTGCCCGTCACGATAGCACACGATTCTTCTGTTCACTCTGTAGATAGTTCTACTTCCCTTCTGTGAAATTGTAATCTTTCCCATAATTCTTATTTGATTGGTTAATGAAAGAGGAGCATGCAAGCTCCCCTTGGTTAGGCTACTCCTTCCACCACTCTGCAACATCAGAGCGCTTCAGGTTTCTCTTCTCTAAAAATTCCTTCAGAGTACTACAATATGTATTCATGCTGTAGAAATCTCCCTTGAGTCTTACTATTACCTGCTTCATGATCGTATAAGTTTAATTGTACAACATTGCTTTTCCCTTACACTCTCTGAGCTTGGCAAGCAGATACTTTCTGTCACTGCCGGAGAATGAATCACGCACGAATTTCTCGCACTCCTTCTTTCTCCAGAAATATGCTCCCTCCTTCTTACCGGGAGACACGCAGTACCACATTCTTCCGCCTACAACGTCACACAGACCCACGTAGGCAATACCTTTCTTGAAATCCATAATCTAATCTCATTTAAATGGTTAAACATTGAATATCCCCATGCTAGGGGATATTGTTAGGCTTCCTCGTAAGCTTCCTCCATCATAGAGTGAATCTCTTCAAGCTCGTTCGAGAAATTGTACTTGATGTTGTACGTACCAAATGCTTTGAAATACCATTCTTCGAGGTACGCTCTGTCCTTGTCAGCCTGCTCGCTGTCCTCTGCGGCGTCAAGTCTGGCTACCATCTGAGGATACAGGTCGTAGTAATCGTCTCCATCATAGTCTGACGCCCAAAACGTACCTGTTATGTGTCTAGGATAGTCTTCGTACAGATTGGCGAAATTGCCATCCATGTGCTGATCGTCAAGGTGGAGATATTTCTTCATTTCCTTGTTTGCCTTATGGGTAAACTCCCACGCAAGAGACTGGATATTCTTTCCATACAAATCGGCAATGTATTCTTCCAGATCCTCTGCGTCATCGAAATTTTCAAGACACTCACGATATAGATTCTCGATAGTCTTAGTGAAGCTTTCAACACCGATATAATCGGCTACTTTCTCGACAACTTCACCCTTGTTGTTCATAAAAACTTCTACAATATTCTTTTCCATAATTCATCTGTTTAAATGGTTCGTAATTGTTCCCCACATTATCGTGGGGAGTTTTAGCCACATATGGCAATGTCGCCATAATTTCTGTAGAAATGCTTGTATGCCTCAAGACCACTGGCAGATTTCAAGTCTGTGACCTCTAGCTTACCGGTATCCTTGCGTACCTCTGCAATAGAGAATGTATTGTCGTGCGTCCACTTGATGAGGTCCACACGCCTAACTGGATTCTCTGCTGTTTCTACGATTTCGCACTTCAGTAAATCGTCATTAAGTATTTTCTCTAAATCACTCATAATTCTGTAATTGTTGGTTAATAGAAATCCCCACCCGTTGGAGTGAGGATTGGTTCGGCTAATCGAACTCACTTTCGTCCTGCTCGTACCACCAGTCCTGGAATCGACTCGCAACCTCTTCCAGTGCATACTTAGCAAATGTGTCGTAGATATTTCTGCTCTCGCCCTCGTTAAAAGGAGCATACAGAGCCTTGCCGATAGCATCATAGGTGACAGATTTGTCGTCCTTGAAATTACCGAAGCCCTTAATCATCGTGATAAGGTCTTCGCCCAAATCATCGGCAAGCTCGTGCATATTCTCCATGATAGCACTCTTGTTCTCGTTCCAGAACTTGCAGGTCTGAGAATAATAACAGAATCCTGTGTACCCGTCATTTGCATTTCTGCAACTATCGAGAGAATTAAGCAGTGTGTCTTCATTAACACCGCCAAGCTGCTCTACTACGGCATATGCCATCTTTACGAATGATGGATTATCATTTTCCTTGATAAACGCATCCCATACTTTCTGTATATTCATATTTCTGTGTTTTGGTTGATAATAGAAACAGGCAAGCGAACCATACACTTGCCTGTAATTTTAGCCGAAAATGTAGATAGCCGAAGTTCTTGCACAAATAGCATACAGCTTTCCGCTATCACCACGAAATAACATTCCGTTGCATCCGTACACACCGGAAGAATAGCCTACCTGACTATATTCTTCCGGGATGGCTGCACGGCTTGAAATGTGTGTTATATCCTTGGCAGCTCCTACTCTAACGAGTCTCTTCAACTCTTTCTGTGTCATTTTCTCCATAATTCTTTAATTTTGATGGTTTAACATGGTTTCTGTGCAGATAGACTGCACAGAATGTTTGGCTAGAACTTGCGAGGGCGCATGCACGATTGCTCAATCTCCTGAGCTTTCTTGTCTGCACGTGCTACGCGTCTGAAATACTCGCTCTTGTCGAGATTCTTGCGTCTGCATTCCTCGCTGATCACCTCCTTGTGGCTCACTACGAGTCTTGCAAGGAATCTTCTGTCTCCGTCTGTCATAATTCTAATTTTGATTTGGTTAATAATAGAAGTGTAGCCCTATAGGAGGACTACATTTGATTAGACTATCTTTTTCCAACCTCCCTGAAACGGATGACCTCCAGCATCAACGCACGCCTCAATTTCCTCAACAGATAGGTAGTCAATGCGTATATACGCAGGATAACAATCAGTGTCCTCCATTGTTGGGTCTGTGTAGCAGTGCATATCATCATCGTCGTCAGCCTCGTAATCGTACAATCCGTACAACTCATTCTTTTGGCAATACACGAGATAACGCTCCATTGCTTGCTCCAAGTCGTAAGCGTAGATGTCAATGATAGGCTCTACGTAATAGAACCGGTACAAATGCGTACCATCTTCCTTTGTGTTAAATGTGTTCATAATTTATTCTGTTTTGGTTAATAGCAGGCAGCACATTATCGTACTGCCCAGTTCTGGCTAGAGATTGTACACCGGACTTTCTGAAGCATTCAGGATAGAACTGCCGGTGAGAATGGAGAATGCACAAGGGTCGAAACTCTCGATTTTCTTCATGCTCTCGATTTTCTTTTGTACTACATCACGTATGGATGACAGACTCAATCTGCCGTCGATAGGCATGACAGAATCCATGCCCACCATTTCCACTACGCTCACCTCATCGGTGAATCTCATGTTCACAAGGTCAAACTTGTTAATCTTATGATAAAATTGTACCCATTTACTCATAATTCTACATTTTGGTTTATAGGAGAGGGAGAAATAACTCCCTCAATTTCAGGCTAGGTGCTTCTTGATGAACTCTTTAAGCTCGTTAAGCCGCTCGTCAATCTCCTCTTTGCTGCATACGCAGATGAAACGTGGAAAACAAGTATCCGTTATTTCTCCCATGTCATTCATGACACAGGCAAAACAACTTATATACCCTTCGCCGTTTTTATTGCTAACGCTAACATCAAGGCTCAGTCTTGATTGATTTTTCAATACTTCTCTCTGAATCTCCTGCAACTTAGGCAAAATCGTAGAGTTAATGTACTCTTCATTCTCCTTGTATTCTTCGTCTATCATAATCTATAATTTTTGGTGAATAATTGTATGCGTGACAACCGCCACGCACATTTTAACTGTTCATACACAATACTGCAATCTCAGAGAAACTCTTGGAGATAGCTTTCTTGCTACGATAATCTCTGTAGCCCTTAGTATTGTTGTTATGCCACTGGCGTGCAGCAATCTTGATTTTCTCCATCTCATGCATAAGCGCACGCTCAAAATTCTTCTGTGATTTTCTGTCTAACATAATTCTTCCGTTTAAATGGTTTAACATAGTATGCCCAGGAAAATGCCTGAGCACATTTTAACTACAATAAATCCAAGCAGATTAATACAATCCATCCCCTGCCGTACGATGTTCTCTTCTGTAAGATTCTCGTCTATCCACTTGCAGAGGCTAGGAAAATCTGAGAAATCATCCTCATCAAACCAAATGGCGCAATATACGCCCGGCTGCAAAACATCACAGCCGGAATCCTCGCAGCCGTACCATTCGTTAGGCTTTACTGGAGCTATAAATTCATTTACGCCGTAGTTTGTGTTATCTACTCCGTCTTTTCCGATGTAGGAAAGCAGGTCTATTACCTGTGCCTTACTAATTGCTTTCATATTTCTAATAATTTGGTTAATAGAAGAGAGGAGCAGAAACTCCTCTCGGATTTGGCATAATTCAAAAATTTGGTTAATAAAGAGGGGTATGTGTATTTTCGTCCCATATTGAGTATGTGGCGCCATCACCACGCTAGATTAATTACTTCTTAAGACCTACGAACATCGTAGTGCCATCTGCTGTTGTGTAACTGCCGTTTAGTTTCAAAATCTCGTTCGCCTGAGCTATCACAGTTTTCCTTAGCATCACGTTTGCTCTGTGACAATTCACGAGAGTAATAGACACTACACACAATGCAATACACACTACGGCAAACAATGCCACGAAAATATTCTTCTTCATAATTCCTTTGTTTAATTGGTTATATTTATCGTACTGCCTGGATTTCTCCAAGCAGAATTTAGCTAAATGTTTCCAAGCACAATTTTCGTACTTTCTAGATTCCTCACACTCCAGGCAGGATGAAATTCTCCAAGCGGAGTGTGGATCGCCACAGCTCACGGAAGAACCACCTGCCAATTATCGTACTGCTCCAGAATATTCCAAGCACAATTCCCCAAAATATTCCAAGCAGAATTACGATAATATTCGTACTTGCTAGCATAACAAATGCCGGCACAATCTGAATAAATCCAAGCACAATTATCGTACTTGAATAAATGATGTTTCTTGCTCTCATAATTCTAATTTTATTGGTAATTGTTCCGTAGCCACACGACAATTATCGTACTGGCTACAGATTTTAGGCTCACAACACGCAGAATAATGTAAGCACACCATTCTGCAAAGACCCGAATTCTACGTGACTCAAAATCTCCTGAGCATCTGCAATGATACTCTCAACCTCGCACATATCGAGGCATTTAATTCTTAGCGTACTCATAATTCTAATATTTTTGGTTATTGTTCCCTACAAGCGTAGGGAGATTTTAGGCGATGCCGGCAGACCAAGCGAAATTCTCTTCTTCCTCATTCAGTCTGTAGATACTGGAAAGCATACCAAACAGGCGAGGGCTTGCATTAACGAGTTCACTGTAGGCATCCTCTGCACTCTGGTCTGTTACATTAATACGTACAAGCGTCTTTCCTATCTTCTTCAAAATCTGTTCTTTCATAATTCTAATATTTAAATGGTTCATAATTGTAGAGCGGAGATTTCTCCCCGCCCCGTTAGCCAGGATGTGCATCTTTGCACCACGTTTTATCTTTATCGTCTTAACTACGTGGCTCACACCCTACAGATTTTATGCTTCTGCCAGCAACTTGTTTATTTCTGAGGAGATAAATCTCGCACGGATGACAAGCAACCGATTTCAGTCAGCGTGGATAGTGTGTACCTTGAACGCTGCAATCGTGATTGCACACACTGGGATTTCTCGGGTAACCACTCCCGAACGGCTCACAACACCGAATAGAATATGAATTATGATTTCTTTCTATAAACTCTCATCTCGCTAGATGATACAAATCCCCTAGCCGTCGTGCCGTCTCATCTCATTCGACGCTCACGCCAGGAATTTTTGCGTATCTCTCGGATGGATGTCTCTGAGTAACACGTTACTCTCTCCCATCTCGGTGTGCCTCTCGCACTCTCGATTTACTGAGATACTTCTCTTGAATTTTGGCAATTAGTCCCCTGAGGGAGAATAAATTCTCTCTCTGAGTTAAGCCCACACACCACGACAAGGTTTACCAAATTGTGTGGGAAAAATAAGGACACGGCGACCCGCTCCAAGTTGAAAAACCTGGAGTAAAATTTCCCACTGGCTACCTATCAAATAGCCAGTAGGAAAAACTAGATAGCTAGATTATTTCTCTAGCTACCTTGTTTGTGTTACTTTTGCGCTGCTGCTAACTTCGCTTGCAATTCTGCTATCTGCTTTTGTAGGTCTGTTATGCTTTCACTTTTCTTCTTTGCTACCTTTGCACCACTTGCAAAGGCTTGATGTAATGAGCACAACTTGCTACCTAATCTTTGCAAACTATCTATGATAGTGTTTTGCGTATCTTTGCCGTTATCATCAAACCACTTGAAAAAATTAGGTAGTTTGTGTTTGCGGGAAAACTCGCTAACAGCAGAACGGACACACTCAGTTTGCAAATTGCAGTAGCTTTCATCTGAAAGTACATATTTTGTAGCTAGTTTGTTATAGCGTTCTCTAGCTACTTCTAACTCTTTCTTTGCGCTTACTACTTCGTTGTCTTTGCACTCGCTTAATAGCTTTTTGCGGTAACTATTAAGCACTTCTAAACTTTGCGCCAAAATAGCACTACTTTTGCACTCGCTTACATAGCTTGCAACCTTTGTACTTGCGTGCTCATAACCTTTAGCGCCTTTTACTTCTAGTTCTTTCATATCTTTATTCTGTTTAAATGAGTTACAAGAAAAAGCCCTTGTTACCTATCTAATTGCAAACCACGTGCCAAGCAACCACTAAAAAATTGAGTATTTATGCATTTAACCTTTTGTAAGTACTTGATTTATAGGTAGTTAGCTATTTGTAATAATTATAGCGTTTGTCAGTAGTTGTTAAGGTTTAAATAATTTAACGTTTTCGCCAACGTGTCACACTTGTAACTATCTAATAATCAAGCATTTATAAAGCTATAGTGGCAGTAATTGTTAAATATTTAACTTAAGAAACATTAATCTTTACAAACTGCTAACTACTTGATTTACAGGTAGTTACACCCGCCAAAGTGGCAGTTTATGTTAAGGTTTTTAACTACTCATGTAATAATCTTTTACCGATTTCGTTAAAATGTATTTAATAAGTTAAACACGAATATTTATGCATATATAAATATGGTAAATATATTTTGGTCAAGTAATTTGTAATAAGTTTTTGTGTTTCACGCTTTATTGATAATGCATAATTATGCAAGAAAATGAATATAAACAAAATTATAAAGTGTTGTCTATTAAGTGGTTACATAAATTTTTTATAAATATAAACCGACATTTTGAAATAATTACCAAAATATTGTTTCACGATGGTTTACACTATATAAACCGACACAAAGTGTAATAATTTCAGAAGAAACACCCCCACACCCCCTTTGCAGCTATAAACCAGCGCGGTAGTCACCTCATCTAAAAATTTTTTCTTCCGATTTTTCAGCCTTTTTGTAAAGTTTAATTACTTCCTACCATAAAGGATAATTATGCATATTCATTCATCCGTTATTTATTAACATTTGATAGCATAAACTCTTACTTTGCAGACCAAACCATAAATGTATACCTATCCTTCATTTAATGTATAACTAAAATGTATATTTATACCCTTTATTTACTAGGGTTTTACCGGATATTCAGGATATTATCTGTATCTTTGTATTGTCGATATTTTATAGACGACATGTTATAAGGACGACCTGACACGTGTTATCCTTCAGAAAGCCCCTATTTATCGGGGTTTATCCTACACAATAACGGAAAATTAATATTATTATTGTACATAAATGGAAAATGGTATTGCTATAGACACATTGCACGCTCAGTTGCTAGACCTTTTGAGGCATGACGAGTACGGCTTCGAAGCGCTCCGTTGCCAGGACTGGGGTAAGGCAAACTCTGATAAGTACAACAAGCTGAAGTCTACTTTCATCAGGTCAATGAGACGTCTGGCGAAGAAGGCTCCGGTGAAGTACTACAACGGTGCTTACTACATGTTCAACGGCAAGATATACGAAGCTGTTCCGAAGATAGTTTTGGAACAGGCTTACCAGCTTCTGCTCCTCGACCTGGCCATGGCTCCGATGCTCGGCATCAGTACGGTGATGAACAAGTCATTCATGGAGGTGATAGAGTGTTACAACATACTGAGACCTACCTTCGACATCGTTGCATTCGCAAACGGAGTTGTTGACTTCGGCAGCGGTCTGAAGTATCCGAACGTGATGCCGTTCTCTCCCGAGTACCATGTCACATACTACCACCCATACGACTACAATCCGAAGGCGAAGTGCGACAGGTGGATGAACTTCATCAAGGAGGTCCTCCCAGACAGGACGTCGAGGATGATCCTCCAGATGTTCCTCGGTCTCGGTCTCATACAGAGAGGTACTGCATACAATCCGTACGAGGGGAAGGAATCATCGAAGATTGAGCTCTGTCTTCTCCTTATAGGTACGGGAGCCAACGGAAAGAGTGTCATCTTCGACGTTGCCTGCAACATATTCGGCAAGGACAGGATAAGCAAGATGGACTACGCCGACCTCACTGCTGACGGCGACGAGGGAATGAGGGGAAGGTATCCTATCAGGAACGCCATCTTCAACTGGTCTTCCGATTCTGACCCGAAGAAGTTCGGAAGGAAGAACACCGGTATGTTTAAGAGACTCGTGAGCGGTGAGCCCGTCCCTATGAGGAAGCTTGGAAGGGATATCCTTGAGGGGAACTCAATCCCCTACCTCATCTTCAACCTCAATGAGCTTCCGTTCCCGGACGATGCGTCGCTCGGATTCATCAGACGCTTGCAGTACGTGAGCTTCGATGTTACCATTCCTAAGGAGAGGCAGGACCCGGAGCTTGCGAGCAAGATCATCCGTGAAGAGCTGAGCGGAGTGTTCAACTGGATATTCCGTGGCGCGATGGAGCTGAGAAGCAGGAAGTATAGGTTCCCGGCAGCGGAGGGTAGCAGGAGACAGCTGCTTATCTCCCTTCTTGGAAGCAATCCTATCTATGCCTGGATAAGGGCGTATGATATGAGGTGTAGCCAAGAAGCGAGGGGTGAGATTTCGGAGTGCATGCTTGCCAAGGAGATGTACGAGAGATTCGTCGAGTTCTGCAAGGCCAACGATGTCGAGGAGAAGGATATCCCTACGATTCAGAAGTTCGGGCGTGATATGAGCGACAAGTACGGCTTCTTCAAGAAGAGGTCACAGGGCGGAATGACGTATCAGGTGTACGGCGCGCAGATGATTGACCTGAAGCAGGAGCTTCTCATCAATGACGTGAAGAATAAATTGCGTGGTGAGGAGGACATCAAGCAGCCTGAGAGCTTCATTCAGCCTGATGATTAACGGTTATAAAACAGATTTCTATGATAGACAAGGAATATATCAAGGAGATTATATCCCGTATCACGAAGAAGAAGGCTGATGGGAATATTGTTCCGGCCACCGCTTCGATGCAGGAGATTATGATTGCTGTCCGCGATGATGCCCTGGAGTGCATGAGGACCATGTGTAACGAGAGGGAGATTGCGGTGAACAGAACGTTGAACAGTGTTTCATTCAAATGTTTGTAGCTTATGGGGGAAGAACGTAATTTTGAGTTTTTTATAGGCGACTGTCAGTTTCCTGCTGTTGTTTCGCCAGAGTCAACAATATGGCTGCTACCTGCGGACACCAACGAAGAGGAGGTATCTGGCTCTATTAAGAAGTATGTAGATAAGGCTGCTGAATCAGGCGATAGGATGTCTTCTTGCAGGTATGGAAATATCAGTGGTGAGTTCACCCTTGATGTTGAACGCAGTGAAGGCTTAGACGAGCTGATGCTCGAAATCCTCTACGGCGACAGAATCAGGAAAACCATTGAACGCCTCAATTACGAATGGCTGAAGAAGATGTGGAAGGCTTCTGAGTACGATTTTCGAGTATTCTGGTTTGAACAGATACGCAAAAAGTTTGAGGAGCACGAGGATCAAAATGAATTTAGATGGCAGATATGAGAAGACATCACAATCCTAATAAAGTGCCGCCGTTCAAGCCGGATCCTGAGCATTGGACCAAGAAGGTTCATTCCTGGAAGGCGAAGGTTGCATACGAGACTGAGGATGATGCTTGGGAGTTTCTGAATCAGATTCCGAGGTTGAAGGCACTTGGCTGGCATCCTTACTTATGCAAGGTTTGCTCAAAGTGGCATATTGGTAGGTTACATAATAAATAGTTGAGATATGGAGATTAGAGTTAATATTTTAGGAAAGGTTGCTTACATACAAGGAGAAAGTCGGGATAATAAGGCGAAAGCCGAACTATACCCATCAGGAGAGGGTGTGTATGCTGTAATGGATGGAGACAATTTCGTGTGTCTAAGAGTTGTGTCTTCCAAGATTCATGATGATACAAAAGGCGATTATTATGCATGTGTAGAAGAAAACTGGACGCATGCAAGAATCGCAAACTCTATAAACGTTATAGAGTACGAAGAAAGGTTGAAGGATTATATAGACAAGCGTTTCGATGAGCTACAATCAGCAATCGAAAATACAAATAGTAGTGCAGATAGCATAAATGATGCAGTATGCACTATAAAGAGTTCTATTGAGAAGATAGAGAAAGATGGTGTTGGTAGTGGAAAAGGTATCAGCGAAAAGACATTATTGTCTGCCATCGAGATTGTGTCAAAACAAAAATAGTTGAGAATATGAAGAAGAAAGGATATTACGAATACGAAAACGGAATCTACCCTTTGAAGCTTTGGGTACACATCGGTAAAGACCTGAAAGAGCTGATAGATTCCTGTTTTGACAAGTGCAATGCTCCCGATAGTGATTACGGCGGCTTACGTATGCCGATGCTGTCAGGAAGAGCGACAGAAGACGTGGCGTTCTTGTCTCGTTTCCGTGTCAGAAGATTATGTCGATGAACTACTGCTGCCATGAAGCTTCTCACGTCTGCGATGCCATCGAGGATCATACTGGCATGGAGCACGGCGGCGAGCCTTCTGCCTATTTGATGGGTTGGATTGCGTCTTGCATTAACAAGGCTCGTTTGGGCATTGGAGATTTCGTTGAACTAAAAGATAAGGAGAAATAGCTTATGATTAAGAAAGAAGATATTAAGGTAGGGCTGCGATTTTACATCACACGAAAGGATTGCTTAAAATGCAATTTTGACCCGATAGGTATTCAGGACGGCAGCACCCCTATTCTGTTCAATGCCGAGAGAAAGGATGCTGATGTTTATATATGTACATCTGTTAGCACAGATTACAAGTATTTCGCTCGTTTTTGCGAGGAAGATATTATGATGTTTGGTACAAAGTTCGATATAGTAGCACCAGTTGCCGATAATCATAAAATAGATATAAATTCCGACATTGAAATGCATGGAAATATTTTAAATAACTTGCATGATACATACATCAAGAAAAATCGTGATTATGGGAATGCTTTTTCCGAAATGTATGATGAGCTTGGTATCAACTACGGCTACGGAAAGATACGAGAGAAAGTGAATCGTATCAAGACGTTGAAGGATAATGAAGCGCAAGTTGCTAACGAGCCATTGGAAGATGCTCTTCTTGACTGCGCTAACTATTGTATCTTGACATTGATGGAATATCAAAAACGTAAGGAACATGGAACAGACTGATTACACTTGCAAGGATTGCTTCTTCTTCAAGAATGGAGCTTGTAACCACCCTAATGAGATTAGGTTTACTTCTGAGGAGAATCCATCTTGCGCAGATTTCGAGTATAAGGAAATAAAAGTTGAACTCTAAAATATTGTTATCATGGCATTACCATTTGGAAAGACTATCAAGACAAGACACTTCACCGTGCTGAAGTTCAGCAAGAGCTTGTCTAAGAAAGAAGTTGCTTCACTCAGAGAGGATATCCCTGCTGAGATCAAGAAGCATTTACAGAGAGGCTCGCTGCCTTTCATCAAGATTGCTAACATTGCCGGCACATGGGGAATCGAGTACTCTATCGGTACATCCATGTACGCTGCACTCGATGAATGTGTTCCTGTTGCTGTAGGAGACCATTATGAGTTCTCCAAGGATGATGGAAACATCATCGAGGCATTTGCCCAGCTTATGTATGCGGATACATCGTTGCCTGGCGATGCAGAATACACGGCAGGTAAGTTGAAGCTTCGTGACGAGTACCTTGCCCGTGAGTCTGCGAGACTGAACGCTGCTGCCGATGAGGGTAAGACAGAAGAGCAGCTTCGCAAGGAGAGCGATGAGGCCGTACAGGAAGTCATCGACCGCGACAAGCACGCCGAGACTCTTCTTGAGATGGCAGAACAGATTAAGAAGGAAGGAGGCAAGAATGAGCGATAAATTGCTTGAGGTCGTTCAAGACCATACCTCCCTAGTGCAGGCACTCCAGTTCATTTTGGAGGCCGCAGAGACTAAGAAACTGCCTCCATACGGTGTTCTTCCTGTATTCAATGACGACCTTCTTAATGATAGGCTTAAGGGTATACTTGAGTTGGTTACCGGAGAGAAGTATCCTTAATTGACTTCAAAGTTTTCTTCTACTTATATATTTGTTTTAAAAAGCGAGGGGCAGTATCTGTGAAGACACTGCCCCTCTTAGTTAACCAAAATAATTTGAATTATGCTCAGCAGAAAGAATCTGTGAACATTAATTGTTTGCAAAGGTACTTGGTTTTGCAGAAATTCTAGTAAAACAAAGTTACTTTAACACGAATTTAACTATTTCTTCTTCTTTTGAAAGGTCGCCTGACCATTTTTGAAGATAATGCAGTCCTCGCAGCATCGAGGCATTGATAGAGGAATGTAGTAGTGGACCACATTATTTTCTGTATCAATTTCGTCCTGCTTAATCTTAGAGTAGTCGGCTATCATGGCAGTCGTCTTTTGCCACTCTGGAGAGCCAAACTTCTGCTTGCGTTGAGCGATAACGAGGTTTCTCAGGATCTCTTCCTTTGAGGTAGCCTTAATAAGCTCCTCCTGTGTAAGTTCGTCGCTATTCTCGTTCTTCGCTTTCTTGCCCTGCACCTCTGCGATTCTCTTCTGAACGGACTCCTGGGCTTCGAGCTTGTTCATCTCGTTTTCGAGGAATGATTTCTCCCACACACCTATTCCTTCTCCTTGGAATGCGATGGCCCAGCTGTCACGAACAGACATACCTGAACCACGGAGGCTGGCGTAGATGTAATAGCGAGGGTCTTTCATTTTAAGAGCCTTCGCCTTCTTGTATGTATCGACGGATAATGTGTATCCTTTTGTTTCTTCAATCATAGTCTTATTTCTTTTTATTATCCTTGAATGCAAATAAAGTGTAACAACAACACGAAACGTGGAATGGAGGATATGGGTCTTTGAAAGAATGAAGACCTGCGTCGGCTTCATTTTGGCAGATTTCGCACGGATAACTGCTTCCTCTCTTGACGTAGAACCCGATAGCCTTGTTCTCCTGCCCATACTCCTGCTCTGCCTGTCCCCACGCCAAAGCAATCACTTGAGAAGCATTTCTTACGATATTCTGATAGGCGTTCTTGTAGTAGCCCTTTCCGTAAGAAGGAACATCGATATTAATGTCCTTTCGCTTCGCCTTGGTGACGACTGATGTGTGATATGGGTCTTTATAGCCTGTGCGGATGGAAGACATGAGCTGCTGGTCTGAATATCCCATAAGAGTACCCGCCTTGATCATCCTTACAATATCTTCCGCAAAGTTTCCGAGATAGACGGCGTTTCTTTCGGATGTCGTCTTTCCGTAGATGTCGCTGACGAGAAATGATTCTATATTCTCGCTGTCAATCCCGAGAATCTTGCACGAAGCTTTGGAGTAAGCAGAGATGTAGCTATTGATACTCTCCTCGGCCTCAGCAGTAATATTCTTGGCGTAAGAGAGCAGGGCTGACTCGTTTGTGAGCCTGCCCGCACCTCTGTATCGCTTGCTTGCGGTAACTATCTTCTGTGTTGATTTCCAGAGAATATCTGCAACATGGGACTCGCAGTTTCGGATTGCCTGCAAGCGCTTTCTGCTGTAATCGACAGAACGTTTTAACTCATCCATAGGCTATTAATGGGTTTGATTGTAGTGCTTCCAATTATTCTTGTCGTCCACGTCATTGTTGTGATTTTTGTCCCATTTCTTGCCACTGCGATTCGGCCTCCCTACCTTGCGGCCACCACCGGTGTTTATGTCGTTACCACCCTGCTGTTTATTGATTCGCACAGTAGCCATCTCCTCCTCGATAGCATTCTCTGTCTCATTATCCGCACGCTGAATATCCATGAGAAGGTCCTGCTGATCCTCTTCCTTCTTTTCTCGCAAGATACGCTCCCATTCGGCATTCTTTGGGAAGTCAGGACAACGCTCCGATGCAGTCTGCTTCGATAGAAATCCGTTCTGAACGGCAGTTGCAAGATTTGTAAGAAGTTCCGTCTTGTTCTGATGTGTATAAGGCTCAATCCATGCATTGATATCGAGACCAACAATAGAAGCCGTCGCATTGTTTTCGTGGCCGATTCCAAACTTGGCAATTTCTACCAGCTTATCAAGGAATGGCTGCAACTTCTGAGAATCATTCATGGCTACCTCTAATGCAGGAGAATAAAGAAGCTTGATGGCTACACCAGGGAGGTCTCCTGACTTCAGCTCTGGAGGTTTTACAGTAAATGACAGCTCATAGATGAGGTCGTACGACTTGTTGAGCTGGGTGGCAAAAGCATCTGATGCATCGGTTCCATTGAGGAATCCAGCATCGTTATCCTTGCTGTTCATAGCGATAACCTTGGCGGCTCCAGTCATATCGTCGCCTGAAATGGTAATCTCATCACCATCACCCTTTACGTAGAATACAGGGAAAGCGTACGCCTTGTTGTTCTCGCAAAGATACGAGAATGCCTCCTCGTAATCTTCGATGTTCTTCTGAACATTGGACCAGCATGGTCCCTCATCATTTCTGATGTATGCAACAGGAATCGAATTGAAGTGATGTTCTTTCTTTTCGACAAGAGCATATCCGTTCATTCCGAACAATCCCTTAATGAGGTTCACTGCCTTCTTCGTTACGCTCTTGTTTCCGACATCGTTCCTGAATCTGTAATAATAGGTATCATCCCAGACCTCAACCCACTCTATCTGAGCGTTTCCATCTTCATCCAAGTCGTAATACTTACGGGCGAATACAGAGAGTCCTCCTGTTATTGAATCGTAATGCGGGTAGAGATAGTCTCCATTCTTGAATGACAGAACCTTAACTCCAAACTTTCCCTTGTCGATATAGCCGACTGCGGCGGTTTCTGCAACGATCATGTAAGAGCTTACCGCTTCAAAGAACGCAATCTCCATATTGTGCATAAGCCATCCCTTCTTGAAGACATTGAGGTTCTTCTGGGATTCCTCTTCCTCTTCAAGCTCATCTGTGCTGTCTGCAAGTTCGAACTGAATGTCGTTTCCGGTTAGGTGTAAGGTGTGTTTTGTTGCGATAACCTGTTGGAAAGCAAATGCGCATCTTGTAATAGGCTGCAAGTAATAATGATTGCCGGTAGAAGGATCTTCCGGGTCCCAATCAGGATTCTCCTTGATTATATCCGGATACGCATTCTTGTCCCAGATTCTGTGTCCGCTTGTGAAGTACTCACGAAGGAAGTCGGACTGGGTTTTTACTCTCCATACACAAGGGTCGTAAGGCATATTCTGCATACTCCTATCACCAACCTTGTCGGAGAAAGTGCCGTGACTCATATATCCGTCAGGCTTAAGCTCGTAGAATGGTTTCTTTACGAGTATTTCTCTAAAATTTAAATTCTCCATAATCCTTTTACCTTTTTATGTTTCTTTTTTGTTAAACTGAATATCATTACGTAGAACCAAGATTCAAAGAAGTCAGGCGAGTGCCCAACATACTTCTTGGCAATCTTCTTAGGTAATAGCTTGAATCCCTTATCGTCGCTGTTCTCGTCGCGCCGAAGCATCTTTCGCTCCTTCTGAAGAATCTGTCTAAGAGGGACCTTGTCGAATCCGTTTCCAGAATACTTCCTTTCGAGCAGGGACGAGTCGATGGAAATCAGCTTCTCTTTTATCATCTTGTAGAATAGCCATGCACACTGAGACTTCAAGTCTTTGTATAGGTATTTGATACCTGCTTCTTCTTGATGATTCTGAGGGATAGGTGCTGCCTGGTTGTTGAATGGGATGGCATCCTTGAAGAATCCCTTGAAATACTGACCTATACCCTGCATATCGTAAGTAAAGTTGCATTCCTGCACACCCCACTCTCTTAGCTTGGCCTCAACTACAGAAACGAGCGTCTTAGGGTCCAGCCTCAACACAACCAAGTCCTTACAATGCCATCCTTCCCAAAGCCACATCACGAAGTTATCGCCGCCGGTGAATGCGACATCGGCAGAAGCTCTTCGCTTTCCATCTCCTGTCTGTTCGGCGTTATCGAAAATTTCTTCAAGGTCTTCCATTTTGATCATGTCATCGCCGGCAGCTTTCCAGTTCCAGTTGGCTTCCAGGTCTCGCATACGCTGTTCTTCATCCTGCTGGGCAAGGTTGGCGAGATATGAAGCATCGGTAGAGATAAGCTTGATGTTCTCTGATACGTCGGCGCGAACGAATGTTGCCGACTTGATGAACATTTCGAGCTTTGTATAACCAAGTTCCTCATAGCTATCCTTCCAAAGGCTATCGATAATGCCCTTGCACTGCTCGTATACCTCTTCTCTTGTATCGCCCCAGTAGATTGAATCAGGTGTATCGCCGTCCATAAAACAGTATCGTATAACTCCGTCCCGTTCCGGTATGATGTAGCCGTTCTCGTCAACCCACCAGTCAATGAACTTTCTCACCCAAGATTCCGGGTCTGGGTTACAGGTAATCCAGAAGCGATTTCGGATATGCGCTGCGTTTCGATTGTTGGTCAAGAGGTACTTGAACTTCTTGTATGGGCACTGAGTACCCTCATCGATGCAGACATAGGCATACTGGCGACCCTGGAATCGTGTCTTGAAGTCCTGATAGGCTCCAGCATAGTACGAGAATTTGAGCCATCCTCCGTTATCGAAGTTCCAGGTCATGTCATTTTGTGACTTATTGTAAGTTCCAAATTGGGAGAACAATTTATAAGAGTCTGTAACTAAGGACTGTAAGTCGTCTTTTTCGTTGCGAAGAATCGTTGCATGAAAATCTGGATTTTTGATATCCTTCAGAACTTCCATAAGGGAAGAGAACGATTTAGAGCCACCTCGCGAGCCTCCAACTATCTTAATATCAGCATCAATAGACAGCATTCGTTCCTGACCGCCACGCTGAGCTATAATCTTCAGCTTGTCGGGATGCTTCTTGTCGGCGTCTCTTAATGATTGGATATACTCTTGAGTGTAAATAGGCTCTCCGTTATCCAATTTTAATCCTGAAAATACATCTTTCTGCATAAATATCCATTTGGTACTGCAAAAATATACAATTTTTCTTGTATAATTGCATATTTATTCATATATTTGCAAAACAAAAGGTATATTTATACATTTTTTGAGGTGGAAGAACCGCTTCAGGATAACATTTTTAATCAAAAAACAACATGACAAGAGAAGAACTCTTAGCATTGGTCAACAAGGAACTCGGTAGCACCAAGTTGACAATTAGCGAGAAAACCATCAATGAAGAACTTGATGACGTACTCGAAGATTTTGGTGAAGACGAAGCTGCAAACGCTAAGTTGGTCACCAAGGTTACAAATCGCTTGAAACGCATGGACGGCAATCTCCATTCTGACGTTTCTCAGCAGGTTAAGGAATACAAGAAGAAGGCGAAAGAACGTCAGAAGGCAAAGGAAACTGAGCTTGACGAGGAAGAGCCGGAAAAAGACGAAATTCCTAACGAAGAGGATATGCCTGAGTGGGCAAAGAAGCTCATTGGTGAAGTCAAGAAGGAGCGTGAGGCGCGAGAGCAGAAGGAAGCAGCTGACGCAAAGAAGGCGTTGGTGAACTCCATTAAGGAAGGTCTTAAGGCTAAGTTTGAGAAAGCCAATATTCCTTTGAATTCGTTTTTCGTTAAGACAGCTTTGGATAAGCTTGAGATTCCTGATGGTGAAGCAGACATTAAGAATCTTGTCGGTAAGGCAGAGGTTCTTTACAATGCTGACCTCAAGGAAGCGGGTATCAATCCAGACACCAAGCCTCGAAGCGGAGGTGGCGGAGCCGGAGGAACCGGAACCGTAGATGAACACGAGTTCGATGATGTTGCAACTATCAGATCTCGACACAAGCCTAAGGACGAATAAAAATTAGTATTCAGGATAACAAATTTATTTATTGATTATGGGAACAGTTTCTCCTTATTACAGTGAAAGGATGAATGGTAGCGGCTTCTTGCCAGGTCGTTCCCTCATCCAGGCTCGTGGCGAAATCGGCGGTATCCGCTATGTATTCGTCAAGTTGATTGGCGCCGCAAAGGATGCTTTCCGTACTCCTACAACTGGTGGTAAGTTGCTCAACCCTTTCAAGGGTCCTGCAAAGATTTACGCCGGTGACTTCCTGGAGTATGATCCTGGCATCTATGGCAACGCAGGCGCAACTGTTAAGATTCTTAAGTCTTATCAGTGCGCAAAGAAGACCGGTGCTACTGACACAACTCTCCTTATTGTACGTGATGGCTATAAGCATATTCCGTTCATTGGAGACAATATCATGGTGGCTCCTGACTCTCTCGATGGCACAGGCACAGCAGTTACGGTTACAGGTGTTGAGAAGACAACCGAAGCAGGCGCAGACGTATGGAAGCTTACTTTGTCAGCAACACTCGGTGTTGTAGCAAAGGATGCGGTACTCGTTGAGGCAGCAACTGCCGGCGACGCACAGAAGCCTATGGTAACCAACCCTAACGGTTATGCTCAGTGCGACTACGACTTCCTGTTCACTCCAGGTAACGATTTCGAGGATGGTGCTCGCTATATGCTTACCCCATTCCTTGCTAACGACGACACCGTTATGTACATCGACAGGATGTCTCCAATCCCTCCTGCAATCAAGGCTCTCAACAAGAGTCGCGTTAACGGATGGTTCCATCTCTAATTATTAACCTTAAAGATTGATTCAGGATTATGGCAAAATTTGATTTTAATAATTCGCGACTTGCCAAGTTCTTCGGTTCTCAGGAGAATACGGCATATTTGCAGAGTTTCCTTGATAGAAAGGATGTCTTCTTCACTAACTACGGTTGGTACAAGACACAGGGACACAACGCTTCGTTCCTGACAACTACCGACAACTATGGCTTGGCAACATTCAACGTAAAGGCTCGCAAGTTGAAGGCAGCTCCTATGGCTGACCTCCGTGCTCCTCTCGGCGATTCTAATCAGATGGACAAGAACGGACATAAGTGGTACACCGCTTCTATCCCTGACTTCATCACTCCTGGTTATGTTGAGACCGCAGTTGAGCGTTATGCACGCATCAAGCAGTTTGAGGAGTTCGGCAACGACGCCGATATCTTGGCAGACTGGAGTGACGAGGTTCAGACCCGTATCGACTCAGTTGATGCAACAATGAACTTTATGACCGCTCAGTTGATGTCTACCGGTAAGATCGATTACTCTGGTATTGGTCGTGGTATCTCTACCCCATTGCACAAGGCTATCGACCCTATCGAATACGGTGACAACTTCATCAATGGCGGTGCTAAGAAGTGGGCTGACCCTTCTGCTACCATCCTTACCTACATGAAGGAGAAGGAAGCCAAGTATCGCGAGACCCGCGGTGGTTTCGATGGCGCTTTGGTCTGGCAGATGACTCGCAATACATTCTATAATGTATTCTTGAAGAACGCAGAGGTCCGCGAACTCGTTACCAATTACCGTCAGCTGAACTACATTGCCTCTACCAAGACAATGCCTATCAGCAAAGAGCAGTTCATCCAGGCATTCGTTGACTTCGAGGGAGTATCTCCTATCGAGATTGTTACCGAGAAGGAACGTAACCTTACTCATACAACCGACGAGTACAAGCAGGGTTGGTCTGACAACATCGTTGTTCTCCGTCCTGCCGGTGATGCCTGTGAGTTCGAGCGCACAGACAGTCTCGATCGTAAGTTGATTAAGTATGCTGGTAACAAGGCTATCTCTACCCTGTTCGGTACAACCAACGATGGTCTCGGTCTGCTCATGAACTCAGTAGTTCCTAACGGTAAGTACATGGAGTGGCATACAGACATCATGTTCTCTGCTTGCCCAGCTCTCATCGACTTCCCAGACCATTGCATTATGGACATTACCAAGACTGATTAATTTCGGTCTTGGAACTATTAACGTAACTAGATTGTATGACTATGGATTCGGAGATGAACATTTACACTGTGAACGACTACCTTATTAATAAGGTGAAGTTCGAGATGCCGATAAAGGCTCTGTTAGGCATCATGCACGACAGGGAGCTTGAAAATGGCATCGACCTCGAAGCCTGCGACAAGGACAAGGTAAGACTTGCCTATGCCGACATGCTGAAATGGTTTGTTCTTGGTCCGAGCAAGGTGAACAACACCTCCGATTCCGATAACGGATGGACTCATTCGGGAGGTGGATATGATATGTCGGACAACGACAGGAGCGAGATTAAGGCAGAGGCTAACGCTATATATGCGGAGCTGGAGCCTGATTCGATGCTCAAGAAGAAGTCCACCTTCCGGGTGACCTCCCACGGAGTAAAGAGGGCGAATTATTCTCCTTGGGGAGAACCTCTCCCTCACATCATCAAATAAGGCGTATGGAAAAGGAAAACATCAGAAACCCAAGATATCCTCACATCATCAAGATCGTGAGGAAGGTCGTCGGAAAAGCCGACCCTGATGACCCGTTTGCCGATGATGATGCTCCAGTTGGTGAGGACAAGGAAATCATTCTCTACTATGGCGAAGGCCGCAGTTACACAGATACCACTACAGAGGGAGACAAGAACGTCGACCAGAACAAGAGGAAGGCATCGATTCCGGTCAGATATGACGAATGGGATGCTGACAGATGTCCTCTTGACGGCGACACCATCTACTCCACTGTCGGTAACAATACCGAGATAGGTATGGTAAAGGACTGCGAGCCGGATAATAACAGGACTGTTGTGTATTGGAGTTTGACAAGGGTTTAGATTATGACAAGTTTATCAGGTCAGTTTTTACAGGTCGAGAAAAAAATCCGTCAGATGGCTGTAGCAAAGATGCAGCAGAAGATGGAACATGCGGCTGAAATGACAATGAAGGCTGCTGACAAGTCTCGAAACTATGATGACGTAACCGGTAACTTGTACAAGTCAACAGCCATCGGTACATATTACAACGGCTCATTGCAGTCGATTCATTATGCTCCTGGCCCAGAGCCAACCCGAGTAACCCTTGCTGCCGGAGAGAGATACAACCTTGATAAGTATTATCGCAGTTCGTTCTCCTTCAAAGACAGCGGAAGGAGACCTTACAAGGGTGAATACGGAGAAGGTGGTGAATATGGTCCAAACGCGGCGTGGGATGAACTTGTTTCCAGGGAGCACAACAAAGGAAAGTACGATGCTACATGGCAGATGCTCCTTGTTGCCGGTGTGGATTATGCTAAGTTTGTCGAGGTTAAGAGAGGTCACGACGTGATTACCTCTCTTAGAGAATATTTGGTTAGATACTTTAGATCGATGTAAGATATGGTTAGTATTAAGACTCTATATTTCGATGTCGGTAATGCAATGAAGGGAATTTGCGACAAGCTCTACTCCCGGAGCCGACCAAAGGCAGTTGATACGAAAATCAACAGCTATATCGTGGTATACTTCCCATCTAGTATCTATAACAATGAGATGAACTCAAGTGGAGTTTACAACGATTTCACCACTACAGCTCAAATCGAATTGTATGTGCGCGATAAAGCTTCAGCAAGCAATCCAAATACATTCGATGTATCTAGCGTTGACGAGAAAGTCCAGGAGATTATGGACAGATTTCCAATCTCTACAAAAAATCTCATTGTTTCAAATCCTCGTATAACACTACAAACAGACGATGGCGCCGGTTTTTCCGTGACGATCATACAGGGAAGGTTACGTACGAAATAAGTATTCAGGTATAACAATTTAAAATATTTTAGATTATGGCTATGACAACTATTGACAAGATGAAGGACATTTTCAATGGTCCTAAAACTCTGCTCTACTCAAAGGCTATTACCGATTTGAGCAAGGCTACAGTTGACATCACCCCAGAGGTTGAGCTTCCGGTTGCCGTTGACTCGCTGAAGGCGACTATGGATGACCCAACCATCAACCACTACAAGGTTATCGGTCTTGCAGGCGACTGGGCAACTACAGCAGAGCTCGGCGACTTCAATGTAGAGTTCGTTGTTCCTTCAAAGGCAAAGGACTTGCTGACAATTATGTTCGGTGAGGATGCTATCACCGAGCTGACCAAGGTTACTCTGAAGGGTACAGGTGACGCTACCCTCGACGCTACTACCGGCTTTACAGGTATCGCTGTTGAGCCTAAGAAGTTCAAGATCAAGGGTACTATCGTTATTGTTGACGACGAGAAGGAGAACCTCATGGTTATTACCAACATCGCTCTCTACGCTACCTTGCAGTGGGATAACTCTGGTACTGAGCCAGTTGCATTCAAGTTCTCAGGTTCTATTGAGGGTGCAGGTAAGCGTAGCATCGCTTGGCTTACTAAGGCTCCAGCTGCTGGTGAACCAGGCATTGGCGGTTAATCAAGAGAAAAGGCTTCTTTAGGTAATTAGATTCAGGATAACAAACCGTTGGGCGGCAGGCTAATCAACAGCCGTGCCGCCCTTCTTCATTTAATAGCATACAATCATGGCAGAAGAAAATAAAATAGAGCAGCCTTCAGTGGACTTGCAGGAGTTGCTTGACAGCGTGCTGCACGACGAGCCTACCGAGTTCGTGTTCCGTGGAAAGAAGCACAGGCTCGGCTGGCTTCGCAAGGGAACCATGAGCAGGTGTTCTCATATCAGGGCGAAGGAGAAGAACGAATGGAAACGCAACGTCAAGATTTGCGTCTGCATTCTCCTCAACAACATCTGGAAGATTAGATTTCTGTATTGGATCTACTGGCGCTGGCTCTACTACATCAATGATGTGGACGTGGCCGAGGTTCTGAGAGTTCTCGATGTTTCTAAAAAAAAAATTCCATCGAACGCATTCTCACTGGCTACCATATTAGCGACCGGGATGACGGACGTGATGATGACGATGACGAGGAGCGAAGCAAAAGCTATCCAAGCAGAACAAGCTGGGGAGCAGCCTTCTCACTAGCAGAGAAGTTCTGTTTCCTCTTTCAGCGTAAGTATTTCATCGCAGCCTACGACTACTGGTGGGGCTATTCTTCGGCACAGATTGACCTCATGGTTGCAGACCAGCCTCTTGTTGTATATCCAAAGACCAAGAAGGAAGACGGTCCGAAGAAGCACACCAAGAAGGAGATGGATGACCTCTACGACGGGTGGATGGAGAAAAAGAAGAAAGAAGGAAGTCTTGTTGGCGAGACAATAAATCTTGTCGGTTACTTAAACAATAAACTCTAATTTTAAAAATATTCAGGATATGGCAGGTGGAAATATGGGAGACCTCAGTTTCTCGCTCACTCTAAAATCGAGAATTGAAGAGGAAACCAAAAAGATTATCAGAGAATTAAACAAGGTTGATTCTACTGGTAAGCAGGCACAGAATGCTTTGGAAGCAATATCCGAAGCAACGAAGGGTATTGGAGATAAGGGAGGTCAAGGCTTAAAAAAGTTAAACGACTTTGTTAAAGAATTACATCGTAACATTGGTGTATTTTCAAGCGAAGATTTCTTTAGTCCAAAAAAACTCCAGCAGTTGGAGTCTGTCCAGGACGGGTTGTACAAAATAGGCCGCATACTCGGAGAGGTGTCTAAGGAAGGTGCTGGATTCAACATATTCCCTAACAGCGTTGCAACTGAGGCAAACAAGGCAGAGAGAGAACTTCATAAGTTATCTTCTATTATTGACGAAATCAACAAACGCCATGGTGAAGGAATACAGATGTTTGGTGTTGAGTCAACGAATAACATACGGCAGTCGTTGTCAGAGCTGTCTAAATACAGAACTGAGTTAGAACAGATTAGGAATAACGGAGGTATTCATCCTATTACCGGACTCACAGCATCTGATGTCGTAAAGAGTGCCGGATATCTCAATGCTATAGATGAAGCAAAGACTTATGCTAAAGTTGTAAAGAATGCTATCTTAGAAAGATACAAGACAGAACAAGATGCTGAGAAAAAGCGAAAGAAAGACGAGGCAGACGCAGCACGCGAGGCAAAAGCAAATGAGAAGCAGAGACAGAACGAGTTAAAGAACACGGAACGTCGGTATGATTCTCTCGGCAATAAGGTTCGCCAGCTTCGCTCTGAATACAGCAGGGGCATCTCTATCGGTGCAGATGTAAGCAAGGCAGAAGCCGAGATTAGCAGACTCCTTTCTTTAATGAGAGCCCTTATAAATATTAAGGGAAGACTTAATTCAGAGAGCTGGAAGGATAGCCTCGGTATGCTTGGTAATATCGGTAGTGGTCACGATACCACATTAGCTTCTAGGGTTCTTCAAGATCAGAAAGCAGTAAACCAAGAGGTTCAGAAAGGTATCGAGCTTGAACAGAAGCGTCAGCAGGAAATTGCTCAGTCTGCCGCAAAGGCACGAAACGATCTCGCAGCAGCATTCGCCGGAGCAAACGCTGAAGCGAAGAAGATGCAATCCATAGTCGGAGACATCAAATCTCTCTTCTTGCAGGGAGGTATTGTCTTTGGCGCACAGCAATTCTTTAATTCAATCGTACAGACCGGTGGTGAGATTGTTCAGCAGCATGTTGCGTTACGCTCCATCCTTGGTGATGTACAGAAGGCTGACGAGCTGTTCGCTCAGACACAGCAGCTTGCGTTGCAGTCTCCATTCAAGTTTGGAGAGCTGAACCGAGATGTAAAGCAGCTGGCTGCATTCGGAGTCGAAGCAAATGACTTGTATGATACCACAAAACGACTTGCGGATATTGCATCTGGTCTTGGTGTAGACTTCGGACGATTGGGTTTGGCATTCGGCCAGGTAAAGGCTCGTTCTTGGCTCGATGGTAAGGAGTTGCGCCAGTTTGCTTACGCTGGTCTTCCTCTCTTGCAGAAGATAACGGAATTATATAATTCTGAAGGCAAGAACGGGCGCAAGAATTACACCCAAGCAGACGTCAAGAAGATGATATCTGGAAGGCAGGTAAGCTTCGAGGATGTTCAGAAGGTACTGTGGAAAATGACTGATGAGGGTGGTCAGTTCTACAATATGCAGCTCGTGTTGTCCGAAACACTGCTTGGTCGCTGGAATAAGTTTATCGACGCGTGGGATATTATGCTCGGTAAATTTGCAGAAGGAAAGAATGTCATAGGCGGTACGTTCTCGTTTATTATCAACCGAGTAACAGACTTAGTATTAGCTCTTGATAAACTGTCCCCTGCTATGCTTTCTTTCGGAGCTATATTTGCTGCAAGGAAACTCGGACTGATGGCTTCCGGTAAGCTCGGGTTAGGCTCAATAAACAAGAACTACACTCAGCAGATGAACGCTCAGCTGAGGACTTACGCTATCGAACAGCAGCAACTTGTCACAGAAGGTAAGATTACTCAACAGAAGGCGTTACAGAATGTACAGGCAAGGGCATACTTGCTGTCTGATACCGCTTCAAGGGCGAATGCTATGTCTCGTCTTGCACTTGAAGGGAAGATGTCTGTTCTTCAAATGCAAAAAGCGGTCAAGGAAGGTCTTATAACCAAAGAGCTTGTTAGTCAGCTTGCGGTGATGGGACAGATTACAGCAAGACAGGAGCAGATTATACTCGGAGGAACACGATTTGCCGCCGTAATGAATATGGGTATCTCTAAGATAGGTGGAGGAATCAAATCCCTCTTTACGATGCTTGGCGGATGGTGGGGACTTGCTATCGGGGCAGCTGTTCAGATATTCTCCAGCTATAGCAGTGATATGGATAGAATTTCCGAGAATGCGAAGGGATTCAGGGATTCTGCATACAACAAAAAGAAGAGCTACGAGGATGAACTCGCGAACGAGAAGCCTACAAACAGTGCTGACTTGCAGCAGCGGGTAAACTCGATGAAGGAACTCCTTCAAAATAGCGGAGATTATACCCAAACTATAGAAGATCAAATTGCAAGGGCGAAGAATCTTAACGAGCAGTATGATATTCTCAATAAGGGAATAGTTGCCGCTCGTGATAACTCACAGCAGGAAGCAAACGACTCGGATGTTGTTGCTGGAGCACTTGGAGCTTCAGGTGGTTGGGGTTCCGGTAATCCTTTTGCAGACACGATAGAGGATGCTGTCGAAGACCTCAACGAGGCGGTTATCAAGTACCAGACGCTTTTATCTGGACTTGACGAAGATACTAAGTCGAGAATGGATAGCGTTGCTAATCAGTTCTTGAAGCCAGAGGAAAGAGCCATGTCTCTCGATGAGAAGATTCGTATTCTTGCAGAAAGAGGAGGCGCAAACTGGGATTCTTTCGTTTTGAAGTCAAGTAACGGAAGCAATGATATTGCAAATAGCATTTACAAAATAGGAATAAGGGCCAACAAGGTTAGTGATCAGATAAATGATATCGCCAAGAAAAATATTCCTAGAATCATTAACTTCCTTAAGAAGTCATTCAACCTGTTCGGTGTAGATTTCTCGAAGTGGTGCAACAGGAATTCTTCACGCTTTGCGAGCATGATAGAAAGAATGCTCGATGCGTGCAAGGTGAATGTTCCTCAGATTCGTGAGTACTTGAAGTCTATCTTCTATCAGGAGGCTGGTGCAAAGCAGCCAAAGAAAGCTGGTGGTGGCAAGACGGAAAAGCCAAAGACACCTATGCAGCAGCGAGTTCGCCGAAATTTATCCAAGAAAGGAAAGAGTAGAGCAAAGGTAGAGGCACAGGCAACTATGCTTGACTCTTATCTCGACGAAACTTCCGACTATAATACGGATAATAATCTGCAAACAGAGTTGCAGAATAGGTATAACGAGTATAAGAACCGCGAGAACAAGTTCAAGCGCGGTAAGATATCTAAGGCACTTCGCGATGAGGCTTGGGAAAGCTACAATAGCTTGAATCAGGCGGCATGGGAAGGTCTCGGTTACAAATTCTACCCACAGGACAAAAAGTCCAATAAAGTCCCAAAAGGCAAGAATGGTCGTTCTGGTCGCCAAGAGGACGCAGAACTTAAGCGTTTGCAAGAACGTCTCAGCAGCCTAAAGTCTGCAAGGCAGATGTATCAGAAATACAAGAGCATCATGCCGGACGAAGAGGCTAAGAAGAAGACTTACAATCTCTTCCCTGAGGTTACCGGTCTTAATCTTGACGACTATCAGAAGGCAGTCCATTCTCTCCTTGAAGGATTCAGCATAAACACCACCGAGAGAAAGAAGTTTCAGACTTCCATCTATCGTGAGGTTGCAGAGTGGCTCTTCGACGAGAAGGACAAGAAGGAGTACGAGAGAAAGGCGGCTGACTTCACGGAATTATTGAACAGATTGTCGAGTCAATGGGACTTGTATAAAGAGTTGTTCAGCAAGACCGGTGATAAGAATTTCTCCAGCGCCGCTTTTGATAACCCTGGCTATATCGACGATAAGGCAAAGGAACTAATAGTTGAGTACAACAACAAGTTCGGAAAGGACTTTCGGAGGGAGAATGCAATGTCTATGACAGATGGAGTTGCAAAGGAAACCCTTAAAGGTCCCGGTGAATATGAGGCGTGGAAGAAGATAGTCGACCTCCTCCGAAACAACTATATCAAGATTTTGCAGGATGCTGCCGACATCATCGAGAAGACGGAAGACTACGATGATAAAATCTTGAAGATAAGGGAGAGATACAACGAACTTATCAGCAAGACGAACGATCCTGGTATTAAAGCAAGGTACGAGATACAGAGAGACAAGGAGATTGGTCAGGTTAAGCTTGACAAGTTCAAGAACTCTTCCGATTATCTCAACTTCTACGGAGCCATCGTGTCTCTCGGTATGGATAAGGCTCAGGCTATCGGTGCAAGGATCAGGCAGAACATCAATGAGGCACTGCAAAACGGAGCCATTGATGCGAAAGAGTACGCCAAGGAAATCAAGCAGCTTGATGAGCAGTTATCGAAGCTTGAGAAATTGCGCCCGTCGTTCTTGAATGGAGGACTCGAAGGTATTGTCAATGCCAAGAAAGAAAGAGCCAATGATATGATAACTCTAGGAAGCAGTCAGTACAATAAGGCTAAAGAGGATTTAAACAAAGCCAAGATGAATGGCGACCTAGAAGGAATGGCTGCTGCTGCAAGTTCAAAAGCTGCTGGAGAAAAAATGATGGAAGGTGGCGAAAAGCTCCTTAAAGGTGCAAGTAAAATGAGTAGTACCATAAGTATGATAGACACCATAATTCATGGTATAAACGACATTGTGCAGGGAGCGAACGATACTTTCCAGGATATCAAGAGTACAGCATCTGCTCTTGGTATAGATACCGAATCGGATGGGTGGACAGACGCGAATAGTTTTTTTGAAGGCTTCTCATCTTCATCTGCATCCGCAACAAAAGCGTGGGAGAGTCTGAAGAGTGGAAATGTTGGTGGAGTCGTATCGGGTGTTGTTGGGTCTTTCACCGGTTGGATAAAGGCGTTTTCTGCCGGTCACGACGCTAAGCTCGACAGGCAGATAAAGCTTGCGGAAAGACAGCTGAATGAGTTAAAGAATCTGTCTTCTAACATCAACTCTGTCATTGAAAAGACACTCGGTGGAATCTATTCTTACAATAGGTCTTCTGATACAACTAAAAAGCTCAACGATGTCAAGAATGACTATAAGGCTTGGGATGTTTTCTCTAAGACTAATATGGGTAAGACTTTCTTTGGAGGTCACAACTTCAGTCACTACAGCAAGGAGACCTATGATGCTGTGATGAAGACAGAGACGAATCCTTCCGCATACGCAGATCAGCTCGCCCTACTCCACGCTCAGGAAGACGAGTTGAGGAAACAGAGGCAGGCTGAGGAGGACAAGAAAAAGACGGACAAGGATAAGCTCGCCGACTACGACCAGCAAATCAAGGAGATGGAGTTGCAGATCAAGACGTTCGCACAGGACTTTCTGAAAGACGTTTACTCTATAGATATGAAGAGCTGGGCAAGTACACTCACAGACACCATTGTAAGTGCGTGGGCTAAAGGTGAGGATGCGGTTGATGCCTACAGGGAGAAGGTTAAGGATATGGTTCGCGACGTTACGAAGAATATCGTATCCCAGAAAATCATGGAGAAGGCACTTGAAAAACCTCTTGAATGGCTTACAGGTATCCTTGATGAAAAGGGTAAACTCGACGAGACCGATATGAACGATTTTGCAGACAAGCTCTACCAAGTTGGTGAAAATGTAGTTCCTCAGTTAACAGGCATCTTCGATGCTCTGAAGAATAAGGGGCTTGATTTAAGGGAGAATGGAAGTTCATCTACAACCAACTCGATTAAGGGAATTACCGAGGAGACAGCTGACCTTCTTGCATCCTATCTCAATGCGGTCCGGCTTGATGTTTCTGTGATTAGGGAGATGCAGGGTAAATTCATTCCTGAGATGAGTGAAATTGCAAAATCTCAGCTCACGCAGCTTAACCTTATTGCTCGGAATACCTTGCGTAATGCAGATGCGGCAGAGAGAATCGAGAAAATTTTCATTGAGTATAACGATAACTTCAACAGAGTTATCAATGGTACGAAATCTTTAAAGATGAAATAATTATGTTTGAAAAAAGAAATTTATCAGACAGAATGAAGAACGAGGCGGTTTCACTGGGTCTTTGTGCTCAGTGGACCGCCGAGTGGCACGACAACTCATCTAAGCATGAGATGGTCGAGAAGTTTGTTAAGGGTATCGACTTCTGTATCGGAAGAAACTGGCCTTCGACCAAGAATATGAAGAAGTACTTTGGGGATGTCATTCACGATCATGGTGTGTATGTTGACGAGAACGTTGACCTGAAAAACCCAAAGATTGTCATCCTCAATGGAGAGTGTGTAGCAAATATCAGCTATGACTGGATGGACAGTGGAGAGATATACGTAAGACACAACTCTTCACTTTACCTGAAGGTTAAGGGATTCTCTAGGGTGTTTGTCAATCTGTTAGATGGTGCGGAGCTTCATGTTGAATGCGAAGATACCGCAAAGTGCTTCGTCTACCAATACGGAGGAACTGTCGTGAAAGCTACCGGACCAGTCAATATCAGGGATAGACACGATTTTAAGTTCAATTAACGCATATTTATGCGTATATTCTTGCATGTTTATGCATTATTTTGTATATTTGCAATTATAAAAAGTTGATTTAAGGTATGAAAGAACATTTCAGGATATACATGCAGAAGGAAGGCGATGGGAATGAGGTGAAGGACTCCATCGCCGACTTCGGTATGTACGTTAGCGAGAGTCCGTTCAAGCCTTGCGATTCTGTCAAGGAACCTGCAAAAAGGGAGTGGCACGACGAGCATGGTGACGACGAGTATATTGGAAAGGATGGTCTCTATATGGCGGCCTACGAGAATAAGGTTAAGTTTATGTTCCACGGCGAGGCTTTCGGCGCTAACGAGAAATGTAAGGCTTTTATTGATTACATCCGCAAGTCAGGCATGATGAAGATGTATTGCGGCTTCAATAGAATCGGAAGACAGCATGTAAGACTTAAGGATATTGATCCAAACCTATATAGAGATCCGGATAACGAGGACTTGCTAGTTCTCTCTATCACTTTCAAGTTTAACGACCCTGTTACTGACATAAAGCCAATCATGGACGCACAGGGCAGTATTTCAAATTTAGGATAAAGACACATGAGTACTTGGAATATTTATCATAAGGATGGCTCGAAGCTGACAGACGTTAACGGAGAGCAGATAACCGTTCATGGATTGGAATACTCCGATTCTTGGATGGGTGAGTGCTTCGTGACTATCAATTTCAAGCATGAAGTGCCTATCAACTTTCAGATAGGCGACTATATTGTCTATCGTGGCGAGCGGTTTGAGCTCAACTACGAGCCGGGCAAGGATAAGCAGGCCAGACCCGACACATATGGAGAGGGCTTCGTATATGACAGCGTAAAGTTCAATGCATTGCAAGATGAGCTTTCTAGGGCTGAGTTCCTCGACGTGGTATTAAATGATAATGAGCTCCACTACACTACCCTACCGAAATTTCCATTCTACGTACAGACTCTGGATGATTTGCTCGACAGGATCCAGGCGAACCTTGACGATCAGATTGGTACAGGTCTTTGGAAGATTTACTCAAGAAGCAAGGAGCGTTCCGTGCAGCGTGGATGCCTCGTTAGCGACTGGCAGTCAATGTATGGCGAAGGGACAAACGATAACGTCATTGAATCAATGTCTATCACAGTGGATTCACAGACCTGTTGGCAGGCCCTTGCGCTTGTGAACGAGAAGTGGGACATAAACTTCATCGTCAGAGGAAGAAATATCTATGTCGGTACTACCGGAATACAGGCAAACCATATCTTCAAATACGGACTCGGCAATGGACTCTATGAGATTGTTCAGAACGCTGATTCCGATCAGAGTGTCGTTACAAGACTAAGAGCCTATGATTCCGAGAAGAATCTTCCTTCCCACTACTATGCGGACCTCGGTGTCAAGTACGTGGCGAATATCACGAAGGTGGTTACTGCAACAACACACGTAGACCTGAATATCGATATCGATTATGTCGAGACGTATTTCAAGAATAAGAGAAAATACGGTGAATCCCAAGAACAGTCTTTCGGTTGGGTTCTTCAGGTAACATTCGATTTCCAGACTATCATTACCGGTTATGTAACACAGGCATACGACTCTAAAAAATGTAGATTCTATTCTGAGCTGAAGGGAACACAGACTGACACCGGAGATGAGGTATCAAAGGAGAAGCTTGATGCGTTTATTGCGCAGGTCAATGCCGGAAATACAAAGATGTATATCACGTCTGGTCTCAACAAGAAAAATGTTCCTTCGTCCATGAAGGAATATGCAGAGAATCTCCCGAACAATATGTCCATCAACAGACTTATGTTGCCTGGATTCCCTCATGTATCTCTGAGTGATTTCTATGACTCGCTTACTGAACAGGAGAAGAAGTACGTGAACCCTACCGGGAAACAACACAGATTCTCTACTGACCCGCATAGACCATACATCGATTCCATCAACATCGATCAGATTGGTCTTCGTTCGGCATCACAGTTCTTTGATACCGATGATAAGACGAATGGAGTCGTAGAAATCTACCCTACTATCGAGGAGATGGAAATCGGTGGCGTACGTGTTGATGAGATTAATGAGGGTGTGGCTCCTGATGATGACGGAAGATTTGGCGATAATGAAACCGTAAAGAATGTTGATATCTATCTCAAAAAGGCTATCGACTTTGATATCAACGACTTAAAGGATGACGACTTCTCCATCTCGATGAAGGATGGTATGTGTGGCGGACGAACATTCAAGGTAGCTTCATCAGCCAAGATTGATGGAAGATGGAGGCTTACTATTGAAAGAGTAAAGGACGAAGCTCTTGAGCTTTGGTTCCCATACAAGGACTATCCTATTAAGAAAGGCGACCATTTCGTTCTTACCGGCATCACCCTTCCTGATTCGTATGTCAATGCGGCGTCACTGAAGCTTCTAAAATACGCCATAGCGCTCCTTGATAAGAATGACTATACAAGGTATGTATATCAGCCTAAGGTAGATGAGATTTTCATGGCAAGGCAGCATGATCTTGCTGAAAAGGATACTACAGGAGTTATCAAGAGCCTCCACGATACGCTTAAGGCCGGCGACCTGATGAACTTCAATGATACAGACCTCAATATCGAAGGAATCA